>SL_5KL_010_SEDDRAFT_10000588_pt1 | contig 23308 bp, 20 predicted proteins | sample SodLakKL_010_SED_FD_9118 | JGI IMG/M metagenome (IMG submission 9118) | reverse complement strand
TTGCCAATCCGGGATGTTACCCGACCGGCACCATCCTGGCCCTGGCTCCGCTTTTAAAAGAACAGCTTATCTGTGTAGATAACCTGATTATCGATGCCAAGTCCGGTGTGTCCGGTGCCGGCCGGGAGCCAAAGCAGGCTTTTCACTTCCCCGAATGCACTGAAAATTTCAAGGCTTACCGGGTGGCCTCCCATCAACATACACCGGAAATTGAACAGGAACTGGGCCTTTTGGCCGGTAAGGATTTAAAGGTTACCTTTACTCCTCACCTGGTTCCCATGATTCGCGGTATCCTGAGCACAATATATCTTAAGCCGGTCAAGACGAAAACCGAATCAGAACTAGGGGCTTTGTTCAAAAGCTTTTACAGTAAATCTTCCTTTGTCAGGATTTTGGAACCCCCGGCTCTGCCTGAAACCCGACTTGTCCGCGGCAGTAATTATTGTGATATTGCCCTGAAAATAGACCAGAGAACAAACAGGCTGATTGTAATTTCAGCTATCGATAATCTGGTCAAGGGAGCAGCCGGACAGGCTGTCCAAAATATGAATATCATGCTGGGTTTGGCCGAAGATACGGGTCTTGAACAAATACCCTTTTAAGGCCGGCTTAAATGAAGGGATGGAGGGCGATGATGAAAAAAAACAACAACTGGATCAAGCTGGAAAACAGGGGGATAACAGCAGTTCAAGGTTTCAGGTCTTCCGGTGTTTCCTGTGGGTTAAAAAAAGGCAAAAAAGATCTTGCCGTTATCTATAGTGAATATGACATGCAAGCAGCAGGTGTATTTACACGTAACCTGGTTCAGGCCGCACCGGTGCTGTTAAGTAAAGCCCATTTGAAAAACCCGATCAGGCTGCTGGTGGTTAACAGCGGAAATGCCAACGCCTGTACCGGTGAACAAGGCATGCGAAACGCCGTTTTAATGTCTGAACAGGCAGCTGCCGGTTTAAATCTTGATGCCCGGCAGGTGCTGGTCTGTTCGACCGGGGTAATCGGGGAACAGCTGCCGATGGATAAAGTTAATGCCGGAATTACAGCTGCTATGGCTGCTTTAGATTGTGGTCCGCAGGCTGACCTTGATACCGCTGAGGCTATCCTGACCACTGATACAAAAATCAAGCAGGCTGCTTACCGCTGCAGTTCCCCGGAGGGCGATTATCACCTGGCCGGAATTGCTAAAGGTTCGGGGATGATTTGTCCCAACATGGCCACAATGCTGGCCTTCCTGGTTACCGATGTTAATATTGAACGTGCTCTTTTACAAAAACTTTTTACCGAAGCGGTGAACAATTCTTTTAATGTTATTACTGTAGACGGCGAAACATCAACCAACGATACTGCCCTGGTCCTGGCAAATGGTGCTGCAAAAGGTGTAGAAATTACTGAGAAAAGCCCTGGCTTTGATCAGTTTAAAAATATACTGACCCGGGTTTGCCGGGAACTGGCCTACCTTATTGTTGAAGACGGTGAAGGATTGACCAAGGTGATTAACTTGACAGTAAAAGGAGCTGCAGATCAAGATAGTGCCCGAATTATAGCGCGTTCTATTCTTAATTCACCGCTGGTTAAAACCGCTTTTTATGGTGAAGACGCCAACTGGGGGCGGATAGTTGTTGCCCTCGGTTATGCCGGGGTCGATTTTGATCCCGGCAAGGTGGATATTTTTATCGGGCCCTACCAGGTGGCGGCCAACGGCGGCTCGGTTTCTTTTAGCGAAGAGGAAGTAAAAAAAGTGCTGCAAAAACGTGATGTTCCTGTCCTGGTTGACCTCAAACAGGGTTTTGCCGAAGTAACAGCCTGGGGGACAGATATGAGCCATCAATATATTACCATCAACAGCGATTACCGTTCTTAAAGAAAGCAGGTGCCAAAAATGAATGATGATCTGTTACGCAATATCAATAAGGCGGAAGTGCTCGTTGAAGCCCTTCCCTACATGCGCAGATATACCGGGCAATATTTTGTGATTAAATACGGCGGGCAGGCCATGGTCAACCTGGAATTGATGGAGTCGGTCATTGTAGACCTGGTTTTATTAAAATATATCGGGGTTAGGCCGATCCTGGTCCATGGCGGTGGCAAAGAGGTTTCCGATGTAATGGAAAAAATGGGCAAGGAACCGCACTTTGTAAACGGTTTAAGAGTAACCGACGATGAAACCATGGAGATAGTGGAAATGGTTTTGATGGGAAAAGTTAATCAGCATATTGTCAGCCTGTTCAATGAGCAGGGCGGCAAAGCGGTCGGGTTTAGCGGCCGTGATGCAGCTATGATTCAGGCCAGGCGCCTGGGCCGGCAGCCGGCCAATAATGGGCCAGGGGGAGAAACTGTGGATCTGGGCCGGGTCGGCGAAATCATTCAGATCAATCCTGCCCTGATCCATACAGTCAGTGATAACGGGTACATACCGGTTATTTCATCTATTGGAACCGGGATTAACGGAGAAAGCCTTAATATAAATGCCGATCATGTGGCCGGTGAACTGGCTGTTGCTCTAAAAGCAGAAAAACTGATTGTTTTAACCGATGTTGACGGCATCTATCATGTAAAAGAGGGAAAACAAGAATTCATATCTTCAGTGACTCAAAAAGAAATCAGGGCCATGATTAAAAACGGGGAGATCAGCGGGGGCATGATTCCCAAGGTTAATTCCTGCCTGATGGCTATAGACGGTGGAGTGCCCCGGACCCATATTATCGACGGCAGGATACCCCACTCTTTAATTTTAGAGATTTTTACTGATGCCGGTATCGGGACGATGGTTAAACAGTAATGACGGGAAGCGAGGTTTAAAAAATGGCTAAAATTCAGGATATGGAAGCCAGGTATATGATCAATACTTATAACCGCAAACCCGGTGAAACACCCTGCCTGGTCCGGGGTGAGGGGACTTATGTTTGGGATGAAGACGGCAAAAAATACCTTGATTTCTTAAGCGGGTTGGCAGTCAATGCAGCAGGACATTGTCACCCGGATGTTGTTGCTGCCATTTGTAAACAGGCCGGGCTTTTGATCCATACTTCCAACCTTTATTACAGCGAACCTCAGGTTAAGCTGGCCAAAATGCTGGTTGAAAGCACCATGCCCGGGGGTAAAGTTTTTTTCTCTAACAGTGGGGCGGAAGCAAACGAGGGCGCAATCAAGCTGGTTCGCAAATACAGTGCAGATCGCTTTAAAATAATTACTGCCTGCGATTCTTTTCACGGGCGGACTATGGCGACGATTACTGCCACGGGCCAACCGAAATACCAGGAGTCTTTTAAGCCCCTGCTTGAGGGTTTTTCCTATGCCCGGTTTAATGATCTGGATTCGTTTGCTGCCCTGATCGATGATCAGACAGCTGCAGTGATGGTTGAACCGATCCAGGGTGAAGGCGGAGTTAATGTTGCTGAAGAGTCATTTTTAAAGGGCTTAAGAGAGCTTTGTAACCGCTCGGGCCTGCTGCTTGTTTTTGATGAAGTGCAATGCGGTATGGGCCGGACCGGTCGGCTCTGGGCTTATGAGAACTGGGGAGTCAAGCCCGATCTGCTTACTGCTGCCAAGGGACTGGGAGGTGGTTTGCCGATCGGTGCCCTGCTGGTCAGTGAACCTTTAACGGATGTTCTTCAGCCGGGTGACCATGCCTCCACATTTGGCGGCAACCCGGTAGTTTGCAGCGCGGCCCAGGTGGTGTTCAGTATTGTCAATCAGGATGGTTTTTTGGAAGAAGTCGGAAATAAGGGGCATATGGTTGGCAGTGAACTGGAATCGATGAAAGCAACCTGGCCGGATCTAATCAAAGAAATTAGGGGTATGGGTTTAATTTATGCCCTGGAACTGAACCAGCCCCTGGCAAAACCTGTCCAGGAAAAGTGCACTGCCGAAGGGCTGCTCATTAATGCCATCGGTGATTCTATAGTGCGCCTCTTGCCCCCGCTTACTATCAGCATCAGTGAGCTGTCTGCAGGTTTAAAGATTATTAGCCGGGTTTTAAAGGATGTAAGCGATAAGTCTAAATCAGGTCCGTTTTAAATTTTTTTCTTTTGTTTAAAGTCTATCAATTGATTGGAGGGTATTAGAATGGCTAAGGAAAAGGTGGTGCTGGCCTATTCAGGTGGGCTGGACACTTCTGTAATTGTTAAATGGCTGCAGGAGAAATACGACTATGAAATTGTGGCCGTGACAGCAGATGTGGGCCAGGGGGACACTGAATTAGAAGGTCTTGAAGAAAAAGCGATCAGAACCGGTGCTTCACAAATATTTATTGAAGATATCCGTGAGGAGCTGGTTACCGATTATATCTTTCCCATGGTCCGCTCGGGTGCTGTTTACGAGGGCAAATACCTGCTTGGAACAGCAATCGCCCGCCCGGTTATCGGTAAAAGACTGGTGGAAATAGCCGAACAAGTAGGAGCCGGCGCTATAGCGCACGGAGCAACCGGCAAAGGTAACGATCAGGTTCGTTTTGAGTTTGCCATTAAAGCTTTAAATCCTTACCTGAAGATTATTGCACCCTGGAGGGAATGGGATCTTCAATCGCGAAGTGATTGTATTGAATATGCCCGAAAAAATAATATACCGATCCCGGTTACTGCTGAAAAGCCCTACAGCATTGACAGGAATCTATGGCATATTAGTTTCGAGGGTGGTATTTTGGAAGACCCGGCCCGGGAACCCGATCGCGACATGTTTCGGCTGACCTGCGATCCTCTTGATGCGCCTGATGATCCCGAGGAAATTACGATCAGCTGGGAAAAAGGCAATCCTTATGCCTTGAATGACAAAAAATTAACACCCCTGGAACTGGTAATGGAGTTGAACCGTATTGCCGGCAAACACGGGATCGGCCGGATTGACCTGGTGGAAAACCGTCTGCTGGGGATGAAGTCACGGGGTGTTTATGAAACCCCGGGAGGCACTATTTTAGCTTTTGCGCATCGTGAACTCGAGCATTATACCCTGGACCGGGAAACATATCACTACAAAGAAGCAATTGCTTTGAAATATGCCGAACTGATCTATTACGGACTCTGGTTTACTCCCCTGCGTGAAGCACTGGATGGTTTTATCAATGCTACCCAGGAAACTGTTAGCGGGAGGATCAAACTGAAACTTTACAAGGGGAATATTGTTGTGGCAGGAAGGGAATCACCGCACACATTATATCACCAGGGTATGGCTACCTTTGAGGCGGATGAACTCTTTGATCAGAAAGATGCGCAGGGTTTCATCAACCTTTACGGGCTTCCGCTGACCATTAAAGGATTGATGAAGCAAAAAAATATAGCAGATCATCAGCAGGAGGTGGCAAAAAGCTGAAAAAACCATGGCAGGGCCGTTTTGTAAAAGATACAGCAGCAGCGATGCTGCACTTTACTGCCTCTTTGCCTTATGACCGGCGCCTGGCCTCATGCGACATCAGGGGCAGTATTGCCCATGTAGAGATGCTGGCTGACCGGTCCGTTATTAATGCTGAAGAGGCGGAACTGATTATCAAGGGGCTGGAAGAGATCAGGGCAGAAGTCCAAGAAGGCCGGTTTCCTTATGATCTTGAATTTGAAGATATTCATATGAATATTGAAAAAAGGCTGATCGAAAAACTGGGCCCCCTTGGGGGTAAACTGCATACCGCCCGCAGCCGTAATGACCAGGTTACTCTTGACACACACCTGTACATGAAGGAAGAAATCAGGATAATCGATCAATTTTTACAACAGCTCCAGGCAACCATCATTAACCTGGCCGATCGTTTCGAAGGGGTGCTTATTCCCGGTTACACCCATTTGCAGCGAGCACAACCGGTCTTACTTTCCCATCACCTGTTAGCATATTTCTGGATGCTTGTGCGTGACCGGGAGCGCCTGGCGGGAGTTTTAGTACGCACCGATCTGATGCCCCTGGGCGCGGGGGCGATTGCCGGCACCGGTTATGATATTGATCGCGAACAGGTAGCAGAAAAACTGAGCTTTAGCAGGCTTTATGAAAATAGTATAGATGCGGTAAGCGACCGGGATTATATTATCGAATTCTTATCATTTTCTGCTCTCCTGATGATGCATCTAAGCCGCCTGTGTGAAGAGTTAATCATGTGGTCTTCGGCTGAGTTCGGTTTTATTGAATTGGATGATGCTTACACGACCGGCAGCAGCATGATGCCCCAGAAAAAGAACCCTGATTTAGCTGAATTGGCCCGTGGTAAGACCGGCCGGGTATATGGCAGCCTTTTTTCCATGCTGACCGTAATGAAAGGCCTGCCGCTGGCCTATAATAAGGATATGCAAGAAGATAAAGAGGGTCTATTTGATACCGTGGACACTTTAAAAAACCTGCTTCCGATTCTGTCAGAGATGCTTGATACCATGAGTATAGATCGCGTACGCCTGAAAGAAGCAGTGGATGACGATTATTTATGTGCTACAGACCTGGCCGACTACCTGGTTCGGCAGGGAACAGGTTTCAGGGATGCTCATTATGCTGTAGGGGAATTTATCGCCTTTTGCAGCAGGGAAGGAATTCGTTTGCGGGAACTTGATCCTGAAAAACGCAGTCGCTTTCACCCGGCCCTGGCCGGTGATATTGCTGATTTGCTCGATCCGGTAAAAGTAGTAAATGCCCGCTGCAGCCGGGGAGGTACAGCGCCGTCTGCGGTTAAAAAACAGCTGGAACTGGCCCGCAGGCTGTCTGGCAATCAGAAAAAACAGCAGTGATCTAACTGAAAACAATGGTATGTTTTAGAATTAATAAATCAGGGGATACCCTTTGGTAAGGTCAAGATCAGAAAAAAGCCGGGATAACTCAGAAAGGGTTCTCACCCCTTTTGCCTCCAGTTCGGGCAGCAGCTTTAGAAATAGCGAGGCGGTTATTCGGGCGTCGGAAAGGGCATCATGTCTTCCTTTCAGGTTTAAATCAAAGCGGGAAGATAGGTTTTCCAAAGAGTAATCCTCCAGGTAATAGTAAAGGGCAGAAGTAAGCAGTACTGTATCGATAACCGGGTTAACTATTCGCTTGCCGATTGCCTCTCCCAGCTTGATATTGATAAAGGCCAGGTCAAACGGGGCATTGTGAGCAATTAAAATTCGCGGCCCGCTAAAGCGTAAAAAGTTCAGGATAACCGGCATGATCTGCTCTTGATCGTGAAGCATTTCATCACTTATTCCGGTTATTTTTTGTGATACGGCAGAGACAGGGCGCCTGGGATTGACCAGCTGACGATAAACAGGCTGGTTTAATATGCGCTTGTTTTCAATGATGACCGCTCCCAGGGAGGTTATTTCATCTCCCTTAAAGGGAAAAAGGCCGGTTGTCTCTGTGTCAAATGCCACATATGAGGCCCTGAAAAGATCTTGTTCCCAGTCAACTTTTTGGTTTATTTCTTCTATAACAGCAGATAGTTCCTGGAAAAGCTCTGGATCATATTCGATCGGTTCTGCATTCTTACCGTTTGGCAGCAATCGGTTAAGAAACTTTCCAGCCTGATTATTGTTAACCTGGATCCAGGAGTGCCTGGCAGTCCGGTTTAGCGAGTAATAATCTGGTTCAAAATATGAGCTTTTCTTCATTATTTTCATTCCCATCCGGCCCGCTTCTTAAACTTTAAAATTTTTGAGGATGAAAAGCATGGGCGGTTAATGATTGCAGTCGGTTTGCCATAAGAAGTGATTCTTTGAGCAAAATTTTTTCTTTTTTAGTCAGGCTGTCCAGGTCGATTAGGTTGTCGGGTTCCTCACCGCGCTTAATATTATCAATGGCATTTCTAATCCGAAACATAAGCAATGATTCGTATGCTGCTTCAATATATTCAGCATCTTCTGGCTTAAATATACCTCGATCATTTAAACGGTGGAGACGTTCAAAGCTGTTAGTTTCTTTGATGCCTTCACGGAGGGCAAAAAGACGAAGGCAGTCAACCAGGTGAACCATTACTGCTCTTTTAAGGTCCATTTTTTTTCGTTTTTCTCCCGATTTTTCCGTAATAAATCGGCCGAACAGGTTTAAAGGAACCCTGTGCTTAAGATCGTCTTCGGCCATAAATAGTAAAGCATGTTTTGAATCCCGGAAAAGGCGGGTGGTATAATTTTTCAAATCCCGGTATAATTCTTCGTTTCCTGTTACATAACGGTAATCTAAGAATATTGTCATGTTGCGAATATATTTCGGGTCCAGCTTGTCTACCCACTGTGTCACATTGTTTTTCCACGCTGACAGGGGGAGGCACCAGCAGGGATTGTTTGCCATCACCTCACCTTTGCATAGTTTAAAACCACACCTTGCCAGCTCACGGACAATAACATTACCCAGGGTTAAAAAGTAATCAGTGGTTAATTCTAAACTGTCTTTTAAATGATCTTTGAATATTATCCCATTATCCTGGTCGCTGCGGGAAAACTGTTCTTTACGCCCGGCACTGCCCATGTTAATGAAGCAGTAATCGGTTGGTGGTGCCCCCCTGCCGATGCTAACCATTTCTTTTTCTGCCATCTGGATTACTTTGCGGGTAATCCGGTCGTATAATTCACTGATCAAAGCACATATTTCTGAAGCATAAGATCTTTCATTAATCAGGGCCTGTTTTAGTTGATCAACTTCTCCGATCAATTCTGCAAGGCCTTCATAGGAGTCCTGGTATTCTATCTGCTTAACAATTGATAGTGCACCGGTATTTTGGGATTGAACCAGGTCTTTTACTGTGATAATTCCGTGCAGTATTTCGTGTTCGTCAGTTATGATCACATGTTTGATGCTGTGTTTTATCATCAACAGCAGGGCTTTGTAAGTATAATCGTTGGGGTTGGCGGTAACCAGGTCGGAAGTCATTATCTCGTGAGCCTTAGCTTCGAGGTTTGGATTGTCAGCAGAGAGTACTCTGCTAACAAGATCCTTTTCAGTGATTATCCCAACCGGTTTATTGTTTAAAGCAATTACAACTACTGAACTAACCCTGGCCTCGGCCATCTTTTTTGCTGCATCACGAATATTATCCATGGGCAAACAGGTAACAACATTCTTAGCAGAAATATCTTCTATTCTTTGCCGTAAAATATTTTTTTCAATTATTGGTTGATCATTCTGTTCGGCTGATATAATTTTGTAAAGGTCTTTTAATCGTGAAGCCAGATCTGTGGTAAAATAATCGGCAAATTTTTCACTGCTGTTTAATGCTTTTAGAAATGATTTCTGGCTGATCAGCAGGCAGGTCAGAGCTTCAGCAGCGACCATTGATACAGGATAAGGCTCATCAGAAAGAAGACCGGTCACTCCAAAAAAATCGCCCCTGTTCCTTACAGCAGTAACTTTTTCTTCATTTATAAAGGTGGTTAGTGCTTTGGCCTGTCCATTAAGAATTAAAAAAAGGGTTTTTTTCGAGCGGTCTCCCTTTTGGAAAATATAACTGTTTTTAGCGTAGTGCGCAGACTTTGCCTGTGCGACAATATCATTTAAAATATTGTCGTCTAAAAAGTTAAAAGGGGTAATTGTTTTTATTAAAGAAAGAATTTCTGACTGGTTATCTTCAATTGAGGAAGTCATAATTAACCGCTCCGGGTACAATTAAGCATTACTTGTCTATTCATTATAACCTTTGTTATTAAGGCAGGCAAGAAAAGGAAGCCCTGATTATTCCCGGGCTCCTTTAAATATTAGCTCTAAGCTGTCGCAGAATAAAAACCTAACCGTGTAAGTGGTTATACTACCTGCTATTTGCCCTGCACTTTTTTTTCTTCTTCTTCCCTCAGCATGCGGCGAAGAACTTTTCCGATCATTGTTTTCGGGAGTTCTGTTCTAAATTCAATTATCTTGGGAACTTTATAAGGGGCCAGGTTAGCTCTACAATGTTCTATAACCTCCTCTTTGGTCATAGACTCCCCTTCCTTTAGGACAATATAGGCTTTCAGGGTTTCTCCTCTATAGCGGTCCCTGATACCGGCCACAGCTGCTTCCAGAATTTTAGAATGTGTATACAGCACTTCTTCTATATCGCGGGGGTATATATTGTAACCGCCGGCAATGATCAAATCTTTTTTTCGGTCGACAATGTAAACATAACCTTCTTCATCAGCTCTGGCTATATCACCGGTGTACAGCCAGCCATTACGAATACTCTGTTTGGTTTCATCAGGCATGTTCAGGTAACCTTCCATTACCTGTGGTCCGCGAATACAGAGTTCACCAATTTCACCGATGGCTAATTCTTTTTCACCTTTTTCAACATCGACAATTTTGTATTCGGTATCAGGTAGAGGCAGGCCAATGCTGCCGGGCTTTCGTTTTCCGTAAACGGGATTGGCATGGGTAACCGGTGAAGTCTCTGATAAACCATACCCTTCTACCAGTTTACCCCCGGTGTTTTTTTCAAACTCCTCCTGGACTTCAACCGGCAGGGGTGCTGCTCCACTGATACAGATCCTGATTGATCGAAGATCGTACTTGTGCAGGGCCGGGGCATTATTTATAGCCAGGTATATAGTGGGGACACCGGGGAAAAGGGTCGGTTTTTGCCTGTCGATAGTTTTAAGCACTGTTTTCAATTCGAAACGGGGCAGAAGCACCAGTTTTGCCCCAAATATGATCCCTGCATTAAGCACTGTTGTTAAGCCATAACTATGGAAGAAGGGCAGTATGCCCAATATTATTTCTTTGCCATAGAGGTGATCTGTACACCAGGATTCTACCTGGAAGCAATTAGCAACCAGGTTTTGGTGTTGAAGAATGGCCCCTTTCGATACCCCGGTGGTACCTCCGGTATATAAAAAGACAGCCCGGTCAGCCGGTGCTACTTCAACTTCCGGAGGTTTTTTGTCCCAGTGTTTTTTTATAAGGGCGGTAAAATTGTAATCCTCTGCAGCTATTTCAACTTTATCGCCCTCTTTTTTTTCTTTAACTACCGTGTAGAGTAATTTAAGATAGCCCGGGAAATAATCTTTTATATTGGAAACAATTATTTTTGTCAGATTTGTTTTAGGCTGAACATCTTTGATCAGCTTATAAAAACGGGTCAGGGTGATAATTGTTTCAACCCCGGAATCTTTTATTTGATACTCAATTTCCCTGGCCACGTACATTGGATTGCAGGGAACCACGATTGCCCCAAGGGAAAGGGCGGCAAAATAGGCGATTACGAACTGGGTGCAGTTTGGAAGGTGGACAGCTATCCGGCTCCCTTTCTTAATTCCCAGTTCATTTAGGGCACAGGCAAAACTTTCAACCTGTGAAGCAAGCTCGCTATAGCTTAGTTCGCGGCCCATAAAATAAACAGCAGGCTTCGTATTATAGGTTTGAACTGACTCCTGGAACAACTGGTATATGGAAAGGGAGGGATAATCGATACTATGCGGGACTTCAGGTTCGTAATGATCAAGCCAAATTTTTTCCATTCACATTACCTCCTTGACTTAAAACTGACTTCCCTGAATCCTTCTATTTAGTTTGGTTAAAAAAGCTGGTGCAAAATTATCCAATCTACACTGCCCTGGTATAGAACCATTTTAACTCTTTTTTGTGTAAAATTATATTATTCTTACTACAAACCAGGCAATCATTACTGCTTCCAGGGCCAGTTTAATCGGTAGTGCGCCAAAAATTCCCAGAGAAGCTCCAAAGCCTGAACGAACTGCCCGATCGGTTTTACTTTTAAAGATTAATTCGGCCAGTACTGCACCCAGGAAAGGGCCGAGAAGCAGGCCGTAAGGGAAAAAGAAGAGGCCGATTAATAAACCTATGGCAGCTCCCCACAGTCCGGCTTTGGAACCGCCAAAATAGCGGCTTCCCATTGCTGCAAACAGGTAATCAACTCCCATAACCCCTAAGGCCAGTAAAGCCTGCACTACTAAAAAGAAAACTCCAATGTCATCAAAGCCGGCAATAATACCATAAACAAGCATGCCAAGCCAAATTGTCAGGGGCCCGGGTAAAACCGGCAGCAGTGTTCCGGCCAGGCCTACCAGGAAAAAAAGAAAAGCAACAATAATTGCCAGTATCTCTGTCATAATTATCTCTCCCGCTTTATATCTATTTAAGCCTAATCATAGCATATTTTTATCACACTGCGTGCCTTTGATCTTCAATTAGAAGGCAAAATCCTATTTGATATTTATTTAAAGAAGGAATCTAAAGGTGCTAGTCGAATTATGTTAATGAAATAATAATCGCATTATTAATAAATTGAGAAGGGAGTGGAATGTTTTAATAATATAAACAAGAACTTGATTTCTATTGCCTGATAAGTGTCTGCCAACTAAAGGAGGTGACTCGAATTGAGTAATGACGCTAGAAGGGGTTACAAGATTGAGGTTTGGGTTACAGCGATCTGTTTTATAGTTGTGGCCATCACTGGAGGTTTTTTTAGTTCCTTTGTTGTCATCTTTAATGAAGTATTTTTCAATCAGGTTCCTACTCCGGAACAATTAGTAGCTTTTTACGGTGAAACCATGTTTGTTTTCAAAGAACACCTGTCCGTCTGGGGGTTTCCTCTTCATTATTTTTTATTGATTGTTTTGAGTTGGATCGGGGCCACAGCTATTGGGGCGATCTGGTGCATTGTCATGGATAGACTGGAAGAACAACAACGGGCTTAGACCTGGTTGAAAGGAGGGTTTATATTTATGGAACCAAGAGGTGAAGTATTTGTTCTGGGCTTAGTGCTCAGTATAGTTGTCCTTTTATTATCGGTTATGATCAGTGTCTGGGCCCGCCGGTTTACCCGTACACTGGGCGATTACTATGTAGCCGGTCGCAGTATCGGAGCCCTAAACAATGGCCTGGCCATGGTTTCACTTGCCTTGAGCTTAACAACTTTCATCGGTTTAACTGCGCTGATCATTGAAGGGCTTTATATTGCGGTAGCTGTATATGCCAGCTTTACCGCTGCTTTTATCGGCTTGATGGTCCTGGCCGCGCCTTACCTGCGGCGTCACAAATCATTTACCACCATGGCATTTATTTCAGAGCGGTATGACAGTAAAACCCTACGCTACATTTCGGTTGTCGTTATGCTGATTGTCAGTGTGCTTTACCTGGGTGGTAACCTGAAAGGGATCGGGATAGTCTTTTACTTCCTGCTGGGTGTGCCTGAAATATGGGGTATTATTGTCGGCGGACTGGTTGTAACTCTTTATGTTACCCTTGGGGGAATGTACGGGGTAACCTATAACCAGACCATGCAGAGTATTGTGCTGATTTTCTGCCTGATGTTTCCCGTAGCGATAGTGCTCAGGACTATTGGTGCTGCAGGATGGGCCTTTCCACCTTTGGGTTACGGTGACATGGTCCCGTTGATGACGTCGGCCGTGCCACACTACTTCTGGGCTATGGTGGCTCACCCTGTAGTCTATATTGGCGTATTCCTCGGCTCTTTCTTCGGTATTATCGGACTGCCGCACTTTGTAATGCGCTTCTTTACCGTGCGTGATGCCAAAGAAGCACGTTGGAGCACGGTTATCTGTGTATTTTTGGTGGGTTTGGTTAACACCACGGTTTATGCCACCGGGTTTGCTGCAGTTTACTACATGCAGACAGCGGGAGCAGATATTCCAACCGCTGCTTACGACTATGTCGTGTTCATCCTGGTTGAAGTTCTGGCCGGAGAGGGCTGGCTGGCCCTGGCCATAGCCGGGTCTGTGGCAGCCGGGCTTTCAACAGTTTCCGGATTATTGATGATTATGGGTGCAGGGTTAATTCATGACCTGTACAGCGAATTTAATAGCAAATTTGAAGCCCTGCCCTTTGGAGCCGTCCTGGGCCTGGTAGCAGGATTGAGTTTTAACCAGGCCTTGTCGACATTTTTTGGAATTGGGGGTATGCCCTGGCCCTGGATTTGGGGGATAATCGGACTTTTGCTGGGAGCGGTCCTTACCCAGCTGTTTTTCAAGCCGGATGTTGATGACGAATCAAAATTAAAACTATCTTATGGGGCTATGCTATTAGTTGGGATTCTGGTGATTGTCTTTTCCTTTGAACCGCCCGAGTTTATTTTAGAAGCGATCATGTGGAGCTTCGGTATTGCCGCTGCTGGATTGGGCGTTCCCATAGTTTTGGGTATCTGGTGGAAACGAACCAACAAGTACGGTGTCGGTGCGGGAATGGTAATCGGAACCCTGATATCCTTTATCAGCTGGCTCATGATCGGATATTTAGGCATGGATCCGGTTGATATTCCCTTCCCCTTCTTTGCCAAGTATTTCTATGGTCCGTTAGGCTGGATCAAGGTAATCGCGGTAGCGGTACCACTTTCTTTTATTCTTACCATTGTAGTTTCCTGGCTAACTCCGCCACCGTCGGAAGACCTGCAGAGGCAGGTTGATGAAATGCACGGGTGGACTGATGTAGATCCAAAACGTTACAACGGTAAAGGATTGCCAATTACGATCATTGTTCTTTCGATAATAATAATGTGGTTTATAACTACCCTTTACGATCAGTTCCCCAAATAACAGCTCAGAGCGGGACAGGTCCCTGTTTATAGAGGGGCCTGTCCCATTTGAATTAATTAAACAGGAGGTGACTGCTGCATGGAGAATTGGGAGAAGCTAAGTAAAATGCCTTACAAGGAAATTAAAGAAATGCAGGATCGTAAGCTTCGAGCCTTTATGGCTAACCAGATCTACCTTTACAGCCCGCATTACAGCGACATGCTCAAAGAGTTGAAGATCGATCCTGTTAAAATTAAGGGTATTGATGATTTGCGTCATTTACCCTTTACCTACAAGTGGGATATAGCCCCGACAGATGATGAGCCGAAAAAGGCCAAGGATTTTGTCATTCGTCCCGATGAAGAAGTTACAGAAAAATACGGTCACCTGGCNAAGATGTCGATGACCGGCGGCAAGGCGATGGTGGAAGAAAAGGTTTATGATTTTAAACCGGTGCATATCCACTTTACCACGGGCAGGACGGCGATGCCCACTCCGTTTGTTTATTCCAAGCGGGATCTCGATAATATTCGGGAAGCCGGCTACCGCCTGCTGGATGTGTTCCAGGTAACCAGTGATGATATCGTAATCAATGCATTTCCCTTTGCTCCACACCTGGCTTTCTGGCAGACTTTTTTTGCCGGTGAGAAGATGGATGTAGCCAATTTTCACAGTGGTGGGGGTAAGATAGTAGGGACAAAAAACTTGATGGATGCTTTTGAATACTTACGGCCTACCGTGGCAGTTTTTATTCCCGGGTACTGCTACTATTTCCTGCGTGAAGCGGTCAAGCAGGGACGTGATTTTTCATCGATCAGGAAAATATTCTTCGGCGGAGAAAGGGTGCCGCCGGGTTTAAAAGATAAAATTAAAGAACTCTTTACCCAGCTGGGTGCCGAAGATGTCATGGTTTTGGCTACTTACGGGATGACAGAAGCCAAGGTAGCCTGGCCTGAATGTCCTTCCCATGATGAGTATTATGGATACCATTTATATCCTGATATGGAAGTATTTGAAACCGTGGATCCGGAAAGCGGCGAACCGGTCGGAGCCGGCGAAGAAGGAGAAATCGTCTATACTTCCCTGGACTGGCGGGGAACTGCTGTTTTACGTTACCGTACCGGTGACATAGCCAAAGGTGGTCTTCTTTTGGAGCCCTGTCCAAACTGCGGGCGCACGGTGCCGCGGATCAGCTCCAATATCCAGCGTAAATCTGAATTGAAGGAGTTCAGCATGACCAAGGTTAAAGGAACCCTGGTTAATCTTAACAACTTCTTCCCCTTAATGATGGGCCATCCGGACATCGAAGAATGGCAGGTGGAGATGCGCAAGCGCAACGATGATCCTTACGATATGGATGAAATCTATCTATATATAGCTACCAAAGGTGAAGAGGACCGGGAAAAGCTGGTGGCTGATTTAAAACAAAAAGTTTTAAGAGATACTGAAGTATCTTTGACCGATATTATCTTTAAATCTGTGCCTGAACTGGTTTCCCAGCTGGGCATGGAAACAGAACTAAAGGAAAAAAGAATTCTGGACAACAGACCCAGTTAAGTCGTTGACAGAAAGAAAGGAGACAAAGCATGCAGGCATGGAGTAAAATTAGCCGAATGCCAGCACCGGCCATTAAAAAAATGCAGAATGAGCTTTTGCATAAGATGATCAATGAAGAGCTGGCGGTCAGGCATCCCTATTACCGAACCCTGTTTAAAGATAACAATATAAACCCGTCTGAAATCAGGGGGGTAGAAGATTTAAGCAAACTGCCTTTTACGGAAAAAAAGGATATTCTTCCCCGGGAAGATGATTTGCAGTATCCGAAAAAATTTGTTCTGGAAGTCCCTGCAGGTGAAGATGAAAAAGGCAAAAAGAAGGGTTTTTCTTTATTTGGCAAGAAAGATAAAGGTTCGGATATTGACGATTACAAACTGCACACCCTCTATTTTAGCGCAGGACGAACTGCAAAACCGGTACCCTTCGAATACACCCATTACGATTTGAGAAATTTAAAGGAAGCCGGGATGAGAGCTTTTGATATACTGGGTATAATTCGTGATGATACGATGATCAATGCCTTTACCTATGCGCCAAACGTTTATTACTGGCAGATGTTTTACAGCATGATCGGTATTGGCAGTACTTCCCTGCAGAGCGGGGGCGGAAAAGTCCTCGGCATGGAAAAAATATTGAAAGCCATGGATAACCTGGAAGCGCCGGTATTTGTTTGTGCTCCCGGTTATACGTTATTTGCCCTGCAAACCCTGGATTTCTTTGGATTCAGCGCTGAAGAGCTGGAACGCATTATCCTTGGTATAGATTATATCCCGATGGAGGTTGTGGAAAAAGTTAAAAAACTGATGACCTCGGTGGGGGCAAAAGATCAAAAGGTGCAGCGTATGTATTTTATTTCTGAAGCCAAATCAGGCTGGGCTGAATGCGCTCCCGGTTATGGTTATCATACCAACCCTGATCATATCCTGTTTGAAATAGTTGACCCGGTTAGTGGTGATGTGCTGGGTGAAGGAGAAAAGGGCGAAGTGGTTGTTACCCATCTTGATACGCGCGGAACAGTTCTTTTGCGCTGCAAGACTGGAGATGTTGCCACCGGGGGGCTGGTTACAGAACCCTGCCCCAATTGTAAGCGGACAGTCCCGAGAATTATGGGCGACATAGAAAGAACCGCAATGTACTATGAAATGCAAGGGAAAGAGGGCCCTGTACATTTCAATGGCAACCATCTGCGTAAAAAAATGATGGCCAGGGAAGATGTTCTTTTGTGGTATGCAGAATTAAATCGCAATCAGTCAGAAGATTCATTAAAGGTTGTTCTAAAAGGTGTATCCGGAACAGACGAGGCGGCCTTGATGAAATCACTGGAAACTGAGCTGCAGGATGAATTTAAAGTCCCGGTAACATTAGAAAACAGTACGCTTGATGCAGCTGCCAATAAAATCGGGATTGAGAAATTTATTACAGAGCAGGTAATATTTGATAACCGCAACCAGTAATCTGCTTTTTATAATAAAGCCTTCGTACAAGCGAAGGCTTTATTATATGGTTGTCTCCGCTTTTCATTATATATCGATGGTGTTATAATTGGTAAGCACATCATTTTTATAATTTTTATAATGGATCACTCCAGTTATTATCTAGCGAGGGAAGGCAGGTGAAAAGTTGAATAACTTACCGGCGCCAGTTAATCTTCATACGATAACTGATAATCTTGCTGAGGCAGTTTTCCTGGTTGACCGCAATAAGGCGGTAGCCTGGTTAAACAAAAAGGCTGGTGAATTATTTAATACCAGCACTGATGCAGCGCAAGGTGCTAATATTATTGAAATTACCAATGTAAAAAAACTGGATTCCCTGCTGGATGATGTATTCGAGCAGGAAGCAGAGTTAAACTGTTCATATGAAGAAGCAGCTGTAAAAGTAAAAAGTTCAGACCAGCGTTACTTTTTTAAGATTTCCATCAACCCGGTTTTTTATGATCAAAAACTCTGGGGAGGCTTGGTCCAGTTTACCGATGTGACCCGCTTTCATGAGATGGAAAAAATTAAAACTGATTTTGTTTCAATCGTATCACATGAATTCCGTACACCGCTTACTACTATTATAGTTGGTGTGGAGATGCTTAAAGAAGGCATGTTAGGTGATCTTACTCCCCGGGGTAAAGAGGTTTTGGAAGCGATTGGTGCAGACTGTGAAAGGCTGAGCCGTTTAATTGACAACCTGATGGAACTTTCACGTATTGAATCGGGCACTATCTATGTGGAAGCTGAGCCTACAGATGTAGTGGACCTGGTGCAGGAAGCTGTCCGTCCGCTTAAGTTCCAGGCGGAAAAACAGGGTATTGAACTGATAACCGATATGCCACCGAACCTGCCTCCTGTAGCTGCCGATTTTAATAAAGCAGTTTGGGTTTTGACCAACCTGGTTGGCAATGCGATGCGCTATACCGATCCTGGCGGAACAATTACAGTGCGAATAAGGCAGCGCGGCAAGCGACTGTTTTTTTCTGTCGAAGATACGGGCTGTGGAATCCCGAAAGAAGATCAGAGTAAAATATTTCGTAAATACGTTCAGGTTAGCGGTGCAGATCACAAGGGAACAGGAGGAGTGGGTCTGGGCCTGGCTATAGCGAAAGATATTGTTATGGCTCATGGAGGAGAAATATGGGTAGACAGTGAAGTGGGCAAAGGAACCACTTTTACGTTTACCTTCCCGGTTTTTTACGCTCAAGAATCAGTTTCCTTACCGGAGGCTGATCATGAAGGAGGTTAAGCAGTAGCTATGGCCAAAAAAGTATTACTCGCCGAAGATGAAAAGAATGTTATACTCGGAGTACGTACCTGCCTCGATGCTGTCGGTTATGATGTTGAAATTGTTGAAGATGGTGATGAAGCCTTAAACTCAGTACGCAGAGAACATCCGGACTTAATCTTGCTTGATTTATTGATGCCCAAAGTAGATGGTTACGAGGTTTTAAAAGAGTTAAAAGGAAATGATGTTACCAAGGATATTCCTATTATTGTCCTGACTGCCAAAGCAGAAGAAGAAGATCGCCAGAGAGCCATGGATTTGGGAGCAGAGGACTATATGACCAAGCCTTTTAAACCTCAGGAATTGTGGGATCTTCTGAAACAATATCTTCATGAGCATAGCGATTGAATATTGACAAGGATTGTTATGAAAGACTATTATCAAGGGCACAGTTCTCTGTGTCCTTTATTGAACCAGGAGGTATAAAATGGCAATAAGTAAGCCTGCTTTTGAGCAGGGTCCAATCCGTCCCCCCAACGAAGCTAATAGTTTGCTGCTGCGTTTAACTCGTAATTGTCCCTGGAACCGCTGTCTTTTCTGTCCGGTCTATAAAACAAAAAAATTTAGCCGCCGCAGCCTTGATGAAATCAAAAATGACATCTATGCAATAGCCGATTCAGTAGAAAAAATTACTGAAATTTCACACTCCAGGGGCTCAGGTGGCAAGGTTGATCGCCAAACAGTTGCCCTGATCCATGCCGAATACCCGGAACTTATGTCGGTTGCTTTCTGGCAGTATCACGGTGGTGAAACAGTTTTTCTCCAGGATGGGGACAGCTTACTGCTACCGGTAGAACAGTTGATCGAGATTTTAGGGCTTTTAAAAGAAAAGTTTCCAAAAATAAATAGAATTACTACTTATGCCCGTTCCCGGACCCTGCTCCGCCGATCGGTGGAAGAGCTGGCCTCTTTGAAAAAGGCCGGTTTGAACCGCATTCATGTTGGTTTAGAAAGTGGTAATGATGCCGTTCTTGACTTAATGAAAAAAGGAGTAACCGCTTCCCAGCATATTGAAGCCGGCTTAAGGGTAAAAGATGCAGGGCTTTCTTTAAGTGAATATGTACTGCTGGGCCTGGGTGGAGAAAAATTATGGCGGGAGCATGCCCTGGATACGGCTGAGGTATTGAACAAAATAGATCCCCACTTTATTCGCATCAGGACCCTGGCTGTTCGTCCCAATTCTCCTCTTGCTGAGCTAGTTGAAAAAGGTGATTTCAAGATTTTGCCAGACGATCAGGTTGTCAGGGAAGAAGCTCTTTTGATCGATAATCTTGAAGGAATTAAGAGTACCATTTACAGTGACCATATTCTAAACCTTTTAGAGGAAGTTTGCGGCAAACTGCCTGAAGAAAAAAGCAGGATGAAAAACATTATTGACAGTTATCTAAACATGCCCGAACGAGACCGTGAACTTTTTAGGCTGGGTAGGAGAACAGGGTATTTTAGAACCCTTACGGATATGGAAAATGAAGCATTGGTTTCTACAGTCGAAGATATTTACCAGCAGGTAAAAAACAGCGGGTTTTCTGTCGATCAATATATCACTCAGCTCCTGCAAAGGTTCGTGTAAAATATTTAGCAGGGTTGTAATGATTATCGGGGTGATGGTTCCTATGCGTGTTGCAATTTGTATTCTGGAGCTTTATATACCCGGGGTTAATTCATTGAAGGCTAAGCGCCAGGTTGTTAGAAGCTTAACCCAGCGGCTGCGTAACCGCTTTAATGTATCTATCACTGAAACAGGCAACCAGGATTTATGGCAGCGTGTCGAGCTGGGTATGGCTGTAGTCTGTCATAACGGAGCGGGTGCTGACAGTATCATGGAGAAAATATATAATTTTGTTGAACTGGAAAACAACGTTGACATTATTTCATCCCGGGTGGAGAATTATTGACTGGTCGTAAAGGAGCCAGGTTTTGATATCACTAGACAGGATCACTGCACTTGCTCATCATACAGTTCGCCTGGTAATTTGCAAAGGTGATCGGGTGGTTGATGCAACTGCCGGGAACGGTTACGATACGATCATGCTTGCTGAGGAAGTTGGACCAGAAGGCCGGGTGTATGCTTTTGAAATCCAAAAAGAAGCCCTGTGTAAAGTTGCTGATAGTTTAAAGCAACAAAAACTCGATCAGCGGGTAACCCTGATTCATAGCGGACATGAATACTTGTTGGAAAACATAAAAGAGCAGGTTTCTGTGGTGATGTACAATTTAGGTTATCTGCCCGGGGGCGATCGCCAGGTTACCACCACATATGATACAACCATAGAGAGCTTCAAACAGGCTCTTACCCTGCTTAAACCAGGAGGAATCATAACTATCGTTCTTTATCCGGCTCATAAGCCTGGAGCTGATGAAAAAAACAACCTGCTGCCTCTTTGCCGGCAATTAGATTCGTCAAAGTATGTTGTACTCTATAACCGGCTGCTTAACCAGGACAACGATCCGCCGGAATTGTTGGTAGTTCAAAAAAAACTTTTTTATACCGAATTAAGCTCTTAAGAAGCTAATTATGGTATTATTTAAAAAACAAACAGAAGCGGTTGATTAAATAAATATGAAAAATAATAATGAACAGGAGCTCGAATAAACTGTTGCAAAAATGGCATTTCATTGAAGACGAATTAACTGAAGTTGAACAGCGTATACAGCAGATCATTGAGTCAGCCGGCCCTGAAATAAAAGGAGTGGGAACCTATGTTTTTAACGGGGCGGGGAAAAGGATGCGCCCCACTTTATTTCTTCTCGCTTCATATCATTCTCAAAGCAGTCTTTTCCCATATATTGACGCTGCTGCCGCCATGGAGATAATACATACAGCTTCTTTACTGCATGATGATGTTATTGATCAGGCTTCCATGCGCAGGGGTAAAGAGACCGTGAATATAAAATGGGACAACAAGATATCGGTGTTATACGGTGACTATTTATTGAGTCAGGCTTTAAGATTATTGGTTAGTTACCAGGACTGGCGTTTAATGGAGATATTTGTTGAGATTGTCCGGAATATGGCTGAAGGTGAAATTGAGCAGGCATTTGCAGATACAAGTTTAACGGATCTGGAAGAACGATATTTTGAATGGATCGGCAAAAAAAGCGCTTCTTTTTTTGCCGGATGCTGCCAGGCCGGTAGTCTGCTCAGCGGAGGAGACTCAGATGAGCAGGATAACTGGATTAAGTATGGTTACAACCTGGGTATGGCCTTTCAGTTGATTGATGATCTGCTGGATTATACCGGTAAGGTAAAATTAACCGGAAAACCGGTTTACGGAGATTTAAATAACCGGATCATTACTCTTCCCCTGATTAGGGGTATTAACTCAAACCACCAGGATAGTTCGATTTATCGTCTGCTGGATCATAAAAAAGTATCGGATAATCAGCTGTCTATGGTTGTCCAGGCTGTACTGGAAAGCGATGGTCCCGAATATACTTACCGGAAAGCGTCAGAATATGCACTACGGGCTGATGATGTAATTAAAAATTTCCGGGGGATGAATGATGATTTAAAAGAAGCGCTTAAAGAATTAACCCGGGTTGTGCTCAATAGAAAAAATTAGCATGTTATAAGTTACATTTTTACATTGTCTGGAATGATTGAAGTCAGCATGATCTGATTAACAGGTATTTATCAAAAACATGGAGGACTAAGATATGCGCAACCACAGCATTTCTAAGTCGGTAATAAAAAGGCTTCCTGTATATCTTCGAATATTAGATCAATTGATTCGACGGGGAGTAGAGATCATTTCTTCCAAGGATTTAAGTAGTGAGTCTGGTTTTACCGCGGAACAGATTCGTAAGGATCTGGCTTATTTTGGAGCATTCGGAACCCGTGGATCGGGCTATAACACTGTTTTTTTACGAGAAAAAATAGTTAAAATTATTGGATTGGAGAGTGTAACCGACACCATTGTCGTTGGTGCCGGAAACCTGGGCACTGCCCTTACCCGTTATAACCTGACAAAAAATCCTTATGTTAATGTTGTGGGGGCATTTGATAAAAACCCTGCTTTAATTGGTAAAAAAATCCACAACATTGAAGTGCTTCCTTTAGAAAAAGCTTCAAAGATTATTGAGAAATACAATATTAAGGTATGTTTAATTGCTGTTCCTGCTGACGCAGCTCAGGAGGTAGCTGATCTGGTTGTTAAGCATGGAGTTAAAGCGATCCTGAATTTTGCCCCTGTTAAACTTAGAGTGCCTGAAGAGGTGCATGTTCATAATGCTGATTTAACGATAGAGCTCCAGAGCCTGATCTACTATAGTTCGGCTGAAGAAGAGCGTTTATCAAGCTTAAAGGATGAAATGAAAAAAAACAAATCATCAAAAACCTTTACTTACAATGAAAAATAGTAACCAGGATTTGAATATGAACTATCTTTAGAAAATATTAGAGAATTTTTAGCTTACCTTAAGTGATCCGTGTTGACTTTTGTTGACACCTTTTGTATACTTGTGTATGCACATGGAGCTGTGGTGTAGTTGGTTAACATATCGGCCTGTCAAGCCGAAGACCGCGGGTTCGAGTCCCGTCAGCTCCGCCAAATCGCCGAGATAGCTCAGTCGGTAGAGCAGCGGACTGAAAATCCGCG
>SL_5KL_010_SEDDRAFT_10000587_pt1 | contig 23342 bp, 24 predicted proteins | sample SodLakKL_010_SED_FD_9118 | JGI IMG/M metagenome (IMG submission 9118) | reverse complement strand
TTGACAAAGAAAAATGGGTAAAATTTCCGAATTTTTCCCTTTACATATGTTTGCAACATCAATTTTTTTGAAATAAAAAATCAATTTAGAAATTTAGGTTATAAGTAAAACCTTTGCAAATATAAAAGCAATTTTGTCGGCCAATATTCTCACTCCTTAAGTGTTTCAATTTAATAAACTTAAATTAACAATCTGTTATTACAATAATATTGCATCTTAAGTTTGGATATTTAAATTTTTAGTAACGGGTAATCCCTAAAATTCGGGATCACCTGTTACTATTATGTTGTGAGATTGCTGGGGCAAAAGCCTCATTATTTTGTGAACCTTTGGTTTATGAGGGTTTTATTTGTATAAAACTTTTTTATGACTCTGGTTTTTAATTATTTAGTTTTCATTAAGCACTTCCCTGACTTTTCCTTCTATCTCGTCCAATAACTCGGGGTTATCGTTAAGCAGTTGCTTAACGGCATCTCTGCCTTGTCCTAATTTGGTATTTCCATAACTAAACCACGAACCGCTTTTTTTAACAATATTGTGTCCTGTAGCCATATCTAAAACTTCACCTGTTCTGGATATTCCTTCGCCATAGATAATATCAAATTCGGCCTGGCGAAACGGAGGGGCAACTTTGTTTTTAACAACTTTAACCCTTGCCCTGTTTCCAACCACGGTATCACCGTCTTTAATCTGGCTGAGCCTTCTAATATCAAGCCTGATGGTTGCATAAAACTTCAATGCATTTCCACCGGTAGTTGTTTCGGGGTTACCAAACATAACACCAATTTTTTCTCTCAGCTGATTAATAAATATACAGCAACTGTTAGTTTTATGAACAGTGCCAGACAATTTGCGCAATGCTTGTGACATAAGCCTTGCTTGCAGGCCCATCTTAGAGTCACCCATATCGCCTTCAATCTCGCTTCTGGGAGTCAGGGCAGCCACAGAGTCGATAACTATGATATCAATAGCACCTGATCGTATAAGATTCTCGGTTATCTCAAGGGCTTGTTCGCCGTTATCAGGTTGACTCACAAGTAGATTTTCTATATCAACGCCAAGCTTAGCAGCATAAGAACTGTCAAATGCATGCTCAGCATCAATAAATGCAGCTATGCCACCCTTTTTTTGAGCCTGTGCAATGGCATGTATCGCCAAAGTAGTTTTACCCGAAGCTTCCGGACCATATATTTCAATAACCCTGCCACGTGGAAAACCTCCCGTGCCAAGAGCATTATCAAGTGCAATTGACCCTGAAGGTATAGTTTCAACTTTTACCACAGCAGAGTCTCCAAGCTTCATAATAGAACCCTTACCATATGACTTTTCAATATTATCAAGGGTAGCCTTCAAAACCTTCTGCTTTTCAGTGCTTTCGTTTTTTGTCTTTTCTTTACTCATATTATTAATACTAATTAAGGTTTTACATGTTGACCATAAAATATACTATCAAAAATACCATATATTTGGAATTCATCATAATGAAAATAAAAAAAGTTGCTGACAAAAAGCAACAACTTTTCTATTATCAAAAAAAGATGCAATTCGCATACATCTTTTTAGCATCAAAATGTATAATAAATAATGCTTATAATTACTTTTTTGAAAAAAACAGTTTTCTTAGCCTCAAATATTTAATAATCAATTATTTATCAAGATCTAATATTTGATTTGTATGCTTTTTGGTATCAACTTTTTTAATAACTTCGTCAATAACCCCGTCTTCATTAATAACGAAAGTAGTACGATGAATACCGTATTTTAACTTTCCCATAAACTTTTTCTTACCCCATACCCCGTAATTTTCGAGTATTTCTTTTTCGGTGTCCGCAATCAAAGGAAATGGCAGATTATTCTTTTTTATAAAATTTTTATGCATTTTTTCAGAATCAGCACTCACACCTACAACAGCATATCCTTGATCTAATAGCACATTGTAGTTATCGCGCAGGTTACATGCCTGAGCAGTACAACCGGGGGTACTGTCTTTTGGGTAGAAATATAAAACCAATTTTTTCCCTTTAAAATCATCGATGGAAACCGGATTACCATCCTGATCATTTCCTTTAAAATATGGAGCTTTATCACCCGCTTTTAAATGTGTCATAATAAAAAAATTTGTTAATAAAATAAACTATCAGTAAGCAATAAACAAAAGGAAAATAAAAATGTTCATAGTCATTTTTATGATCAATTAACTGCATAAGCTGCCGGCAATAGTATAATACATCTTTTTAAGTTAACAAACTATCTATTAACAGATATATTAACTAAAAAACAACACACCTTATACTTTATAAGCTTACAGGGCTAAACTTTAACTCCTGATTTTGAAATATTTTTCTGAAAATAACGGCACACCGGTTTTATTTGGCACACTTCACAGTTTGGTTTTCTTGCTTTGCAGATATAACGCCCGTGCAATATAAGCCAGTGATGGGCAATAGCCAGTTTATTCTCAGGAATATGCTTTACTAGTTGATTTTCTGTATCAAGAGGTGTTTTTGCGCCTGTTGTTAAGCCTATTCGTGCAGATACTCTGAAAACATGCGTGTCAACAGCAAGAGCAGGCTTATTATAAATTACTGAGGCTATGACGTTTGCTGTTTTCCTCCCGACACCCGGCAATTTCATTAAATCTTTTGTTTCGCCCGGCATAATACCATTAAACTCATCCCTGATTTTTCTCGCCATGCCAATAAGATTACGGGTTTTGCTATTTGGATAACTACAAGATTTGATAATTTTATATACATCTTTTTCATTGGCATCGGCCAGGTCAAACAAAGTCGTAAACTTTTCAAAAAATGCCGGGGTAATTGAATTAACACGTTTATCAGTACATTGTGCCGACAAAATAACTGCTACAATTAACTCATAAGGAGTAGAATATTTTAGTTCGGTTTTGGCATCAGGGTTATTTTTTGAAAAATAATCAATTATAAATTCAAATCTATCTTTTTTTGTTATACGTGTTTTTCCGGTATTCATTTATTTTAAAATTATCAAAACTCAAATCCAACCATTTTGCCTTTTTTCATTATAAGCTCGTCATCAAAATACACATCGGGTTCTTTAACCAATCCATCAAGATGGCTGCTCACCGATATTTTTCCACCCATTGTAAGATTATTGCCAAAAGCTACATGTATAGTCCCAAAAACTTTTTCATCTTCAAGTATTTGACCCGACAACTTGGCTTTATAATTCGTTCCTATACCAAATTCAGCAACAGCCCGTGATTCACGCCCCGATTTATCAAACAATTCTTTAAGTTTATCGGCTTCTTTACCACCGCTGATCTTCTCTGCAAATCCATCGACAACATCAATAAAAATAGGATTGTCAACAATACCAATGCCCGCCATCGAACCATCAATTACAACAGTACCTTGCGATTGATCTTCCCATGGTGCCAAAAATACTTCTCCTGAAGGCAAGTTGCCGCTTTCTCCTTTATTACGCAAAACACCCCTGCTAGGAATTATTTTTCGTCCTTTAACAGGCATACTGATATCAGTTCCCTTTTCTGTAACAACTCTTATCGTTTCAACAACCTTCAGCTTATCTGCAATAAAATCAGTGAGTTTTATTATCCTGTCGTAATCAGCGTTAAGACATCTTGACATCATATCGGCATTGATCCCCGGCATAGTACCAATTCTTACACCATACTTAACAGCATCACGCCTTGCATCAGTATGAGTTAACGACTTGGATGTAGGGCATACCACTACATCAACCATTTTCATCAACTTTGAAACGGCTACAGGTGGCTCTTCACCATTTATCTGTCTTGATTTAATCTCAAGCAATAAAGATTCTTTACATAACTCTTTACCGGCCAAATGTAACGATTGCCCTATCTCAAGCTTATTCTCATCAGTAATTATTAATAAAGTTTCATCGGGTTGCAACCCCATGCAATCGCGTAAAGCAATCATGGCAGCATCGCGCAGTTCTTTAGAAATATTATCTTGCATAAAACATTACTTTTTAATAAAACATTTTTATTTTTGAATATAAATTAAAAAACAATGATACAAAAAATTTTCCCTATATTATTCTTATTTGGTTAATTATTTGTTTATAAATTTAAATTATTCAAATGAAACATTTTATACAAATAATCTTATTATTGCTGCTATTTTCCGGCAATGCATTATCGCAGAAAGTTTACAGTGTAGACTACTCTCACCAGGCTGATGTTAATGTTTTTGTAGTAGATTACCGTCATCAGGCTGATCTGTGTGTTTATAAAGTCGGCTATCGTCATCAGGCCGGCAAAAATAATGGAAATTGGTTTTTTACCGATTACAGGCATCAGGCTGATAAAACCATTTACTTTGTTAACCATTCACATCAGGCAGACGTAAAAATATACTTTGTTGACTACAGGCATCAAGCTGGTTGGGAGAATAATTCAAAGAAGCACTTCTTTTATTAAATATTCTTTTATTAAATATAAAAGCAAAATTTTTATTTTTTTATACTATTCTTTAAGTATCATTTTTATGCCTTATGAAACGGTTTTATTTAGTTACTAAATGGTAATAGGGTTACCCATATAGAAGTCGATTATTTTGACTCTGAAAATAAACTCATATTTTGCTTGCAGCAGCTCTGATTCAGCAGAAGCAAGCCTGTTTTTTGCATCATTATATTCGATTGGATCAGCCATTCCAACATTAAATCTTTGTTCAGTATATTTAAAGCTTTCTTCAAGGGCTTCGACATTTTTTTCGGTTGCTTCGTGTTTTTTAAGTGCGGCAAGTGCATCGGCATGTGCTTGCTGTATTTCTTTAAATAGTTGGTTTCGAATATTTTGGCTTGACAGCTTACTGTTTTCAAGTGCTATTTTTGAACGGCTAATTCTGTTACGTGTTTGTAAGTTGTTAAAAACAGGAATAGACAAATAAAATCCTATTGACCTGTTCAGGTTATCATCCAATTGGTCTATAAAAGGTTTGATTTGGGTTTGATAATCAACCGAAGGGCCGTAAACTAACTCATTACTTTCTGTCCAACCTATTTGCTGTTCTGTAATAGTTTTATCAATTATTTCCCTGCTTGCACCTGAATATCCGGTTCCATAAGAGCCCTGCATTGAAAGCATAGGATATCTATCTCCGCGTGCAATTTCTACATCTTTTTCAGCAGTCATAACACGTACCTGCGAAGCTTTAACATTAGGTTGATCATTAACTGCAATATTGTATATTTCAAGAGGCGACAAGTCTGTCATCTTATCAGCACTAATATCGATATCGGGTATATCTATACGGAAATCTTCTATATCACGAAGGTCTAGTAATTGCGCCAGGTTAAGATATGCCATTTGCAAACTGTTTTTTGCATTAATTAGCTGAAGCTCTTCTGAGGCTGCCTGCGCTTCAATAGTATACAAATTGCCTCGTGGCAATGTGCCGGCTTCTACAAGCTTTCTGGTGCGTTCTGCCTGCTGACGTGTGATTTCAAGCTGGCTTTCAGACACTTCGACAAGCTCTTTGTTAAACAAAATCTCTAAATAAGCCGATGCAATCCATAATGAAATGTCATTTTTAACAGCATCAACATCAAGTTTGCTGACATCAAGTTCAAGCTCACTTTTCTTAATGGAATTAGTTATTTGAAAACCGCTAAATAAAACTACTCCTGATGAAAGACCAAAATTGTTGGACCTCACCCTTTCGGTTGCAAATTCATTAGTAAAAGGATCTATAGTTCTGCCATAATTGTAGCCGTGTGTTGCATTCAGGTTTAAATTCGGGAATCTTTCCGATTTGCTTTGTAAAAGATTTTCCCGGGCAATATCTATACCAAGCCTTTGCTGACGTAAACTCAAATTATTCTGATGAGCATATTCTATACATGCTTCAAGAGTCCATAACTGCTGTTCAGAAACAGCTTTAGCTGTAAAAATAATGCTAAGGGAAAAAATTAAACTCAGTAATACTTTTGATTTATTAACTATAAAAACCACCATTTAATAATAATATTTAAAGATTAATAATAAGTCATTTAATTTGTTATTAAACTCTTTGTTTAATATTTGTTTCCTGATCAACACCCTTTATTATTTCAATATTTATTCCATCAGAAATACCGGTTTTGATATATTGTTTTTCAAACTCCTGGGGTTTGGTTTCTATTTCAACATAGACACTATCGCCTTCAAACCCTAATAAGCTTTCTTCTATAGCCAAAACGTTATCCCTGCGGTCGAGAACAATATCTGCTGTAGCGCTGTAGCCTGCCCGTATAAAATAATCCTTGTCAAGATCGACGGCTGCGCGTATTTCAAACTGTATTGCCCCGCTTTCTTCCACGCCTTTGGGTGATATATGTTCAAGAATAGCTACAAATTCTGTTTCATCAATAGCTCCGATATTCAAAATCAGCTCCATGCCTTCACTTATTTTTCCGACTTCCGACTCATCAACTTTTCCTTTAAACACCATTTCATTCATGTCAGCAACAGAAACGATAGTAGTGCCTTCATTGAAATTGTTTGTTTCTATTACCGAATTTCCGATTTCAACCGGGATATCAAGCACCATTCCGTCGATAGTAGATCGAACAAGGGTATTAGTGGTTTCACCTGAGGTTTTACTCACCCCATCCCTTATAAGCTGAAGATTATTTTCGGCAGATTCAAACTCTTCCCTGGCATTTTGGAGAGAAATACGGTATCTAATATATTCCGATTCGGGAATAACCTGTTTATCATATAGATGTTTTTGTCTTTTATAATTTATTTCAGCTTCTTCCAAAGCAATATCAGCACGCTTAACCCTGCTTTCAGCAGCATTGAGATTTATCATATCAGGTACTATACGGATGCGGGCAATTACCTGACCGGCCTTTACCATATCTCCCTCGGTAACATAAATTTGATCAATGATACCGGATATGGTCGGTTTAATTTCAATTTCATTGCGCGGTACTACAGATCCTGTTGCAACTGTTTTAAGTATTATATCGGTATAAAAAGGTTGCGTAGTGGTATAAACAACAGGGCTGCTTTTGGATTTGGAATATAAAAATGCAACTGTTCCGAAAAATATTCCAATTATTACAATGATAACAAAGACTCTGATAAATTTTTTCATGACTTTAATTATTATTTGATAGTGGTTTTTTAATTATTATTTTTTATTATTAAATTCAAAATTTACAAATCGCAATACCAGCAAAAAAACAGATAACAATGAGTTGAAAAATGTCCGTTTTTTTTTACAGATTAAAATTATCTTGATTGGTTTTAATAAACATTATTCATCTCTAAGCGCATCAATTGGTTTTATTTTCACTGCTCTTTTAGCCGGCATAAATCCGGCCAGGGCTCCTGCCAAAATAAGTATTACAAGTGCAATAACTGCAACATTAAAATCCACGCCGGGGTTTAAAAACCCTTGATTTACGCCACCATTTGCCTGAAGGGCAGTATTAACAAGTTCAAGTAGAAATACAGCCAGTACCAACCCGAAATAACCCGCAATAGTTGTTAAAAAAACTGATTCTGTCAGTACCTGGCTAATTATCTTTAGGGGTGTTGCACCTAAAGCTCTTTGGATGCCGATCTCTTTTGTTCGTTCTTTCACTACAATGAGCATAATATTGCTGATACCAATAACCCCTGCCAACAAAGTTCCAATTCCGACGATCCATACCAGCATATCAATCCCAAAAAACAACCCTGTTATTTTCATGAATTCATCTTCAAGGTTAACGCCCGAAATTGCCTGCTTATCATGCGGTGCAACTCTGTGTCTTCTTTTAAGCAGATCTTTTGCTTTTTGATCAACCACACTGGCTGGTATATCATCTTTAGCAGTAATAGCAAGCCAACCAATCACATCGCCGTAATTATAGGTTCTCTGCAGTGTCGTCAGAGGTATATAGATGCTTTGGGCTTTATCACCTCCAAAATTGACGTTACTGTTAAGGGGGCTAAAAACCCCGATAACCTGAAAATAAACTCCATTTATACGAATGTATTCGCCAAGGGGATCTTCATCTTCTTCAAACAATATTTCATAAACCATTTCGCCTATTACGGCAACTTTTCTGTATTGTTTTATATCAAAATTATTAAGAAACCTTCCTTTATTTATACGCACCGGGTCAATAAGATTCCATTCAGGGTAGTCTCCGTTTATTGTAAAAGAGCCTGTTTTCAAACCTCTAACCACATTATCGGTAGATGAAGTTCCACCCCGAGCCTGCAATCTGGGTGCAATAACTTCTATCTCGGGTATATTATTTTTAAGAGCATTAATATCATCATTTCTAAAGTTGAATGTCCTGCCTCTCGGAAAACCGGCATGAGGTTCGGAAGTAGGTTGGGTCCACATAAAAACACTGTTTGTAGCAAAATCCTTCATGCCGTCAAACACTGCATTGCTTAGCCCGTTACCCGCCCCCAGCATAATTATAAGCATAAAAATACCCCAAAATACACCAAAAGCCGTAAGAAAGGTGCGTATCTTATTATTTTTGAGCGCTGCAAATATTTCCTGCCATTTATCCTGATCAAACATGCTTTTTTAATCTTAATCGTATTAAAATATATGCGGTTAATTATAAATATATCTTTTACTGTCAGCTTTAAACTAATGCATTAAATACTACCATAACAGAAGGCCCGGGCCTTTATGACATCTTTTTTTGATCTTCTGCTTTATTCATCTCTCAGAGCTTCAATGGGTTTGATTTTTGCAGCCCTGCGCGCCGGCACAAAACCGGCAATGGTTCCGGCCAGAATTAACAATATGGTGGCGCTAACGGCAATACCAAAATCAGCTGACGGATTAGCAAAAAAAGTAGCTTCTATGCCCGAAATTAATTCAAGCAGGCCAACTCCCAAAACCAGGCCTATATACCCTGCAAATGTTGTAATAACAACCGATTCAAACAAAATAAGTGAAACAACAGAAAACGGTGTAGCCCCCAGGGCTTTACGAACGCCAATCTCACGAGTACGCTCTTTTACAACTATTATCATAATATTGCTAACTCCAACTATTCCGGCTACAATAGTTCCTATTCCAATTATCCACACAAACATCCTTATACCATAAAATATGCTTTGCATCTGCATGTAATTTTCAAAATTATTGTATATACCAACAGCCCGCCTGTCGTCAATATCAAATTTGTGTGTACTTGCCAGCCTGCTTCTTATTTTATTCTCCACTTCTCGTGCTTCATCAATATTATCAGCTTCTATAGTCATAGATAGCTGATGCAGGCGATTACCTCCGCTAAAAACCATTTGTGCGGTAGTTATCGGAATATAAACCAATCTGTTATTATTTTCATTTTGACTGGGGTCATCAAAAATTCCAACAACTTTAAAAGGAATACCATTTACAAGGATATAATTACCAATAACCTTTTCATCATTATTATTATTCTTAAATAAAATATCACTTATCAGGGCACTAATAACAACAACTTTTCTAGTATTCTTTAAATCCAGGTCATTAATATATCTTCCTTGTTTAATAGTTAAATTTTCAATATATTCATATTCCGGATGCACATTGCGTATACCGAATGAATGGGTCTCATTATCATATGTTATCTGGTTACCCCACCATATGTTGAATCTTCCGGAAATATATTCACGCTCTGCAATATTGTCTTTCAAATTTTGATAATCATCATTATTGAAACGAATTTGCCTGCCCGGGTTCATGCCTTCATGAGCAACGCTGGTACGACCCGACCATATCCAAAGCGAGTTTTTCGCCGAACCTGAAAATTGATTTTCAAACCCATTTTCCAAACCTTTCCCTGAACCCAATAAAATGATAAGCATAAATATTCCCCATGCAACACTAAAACCTGTTAACACGGTACGCAACTTATTTTTTTTAATAGTTGCAATAATTTCCTGCCATTTATCAAGGTCAAACATTTATTATTAATGAATTTATTGATACTATTTTTAATTCCTTATTTTCCCTGTTATAAACAGGATAATGAAACATTATAACACTACTGCAAATAATAAGCACTTGCGGGATTTATCGCTGTATGTATTTATAAAACCGATACTATCAATGCCCATTTCTGCTTATAATAAAACTAAAATCTCTCATGCTGATACTTCTGCAAGTTCATTTTGCATTTCCGGTTTAAAATCTTTTTCAATAATGCCATCTTTTAATCTTATTATTCTTTTGGTCATAATTGAAATATCGGCTTCATGAGTTACAATAATGACAGTAATTCCTTCATTGTTAATATCTTTCAATATTTTCATCACTTCCAGTGAGGTTGACGAATCCAGGGCTCCTGTGGGCTCATCAGCCAGAATAATTTTGGGTTTCGCAATCAGAGCTCTTGCGATAGCAACCCGCTGTTTCTGTCCTCCGGAAAGCTCGTTAGGCATGTGTTCTGCCCAATCAGCCAATCCAACCCTTTCAAGGTATTCCATGGCGATTCTGTTGCGCTTTTTCCTGCCTATTCTTTTATAATAAAGAGGTAAAGCAACATTTTCCATGGCATTTTTAAAAGAGATCAAATTAAAAGATTGAAAAACAAAGCCTATATAATCATTTCTGAGAAGAGCAGCTTTTGTTTCCGTAAGCCCTGCCATAAGCCTTCCATCTAAACGGTATTCACCTTTATCATAATTATCAAGTATTCCCAGAATATTGAGCAAGGTAGATTTTCCCGACCCCGAACTTCCCATAATAGACACAAGTTCGCCTTCTTTTATTTCCAGGTCTATTCCTTTTATCACATGCAATACATTAAACCCCATTGCATATGATTTGTGGATGTTTTTTAATGATATCATTATTGATGTTAATTTTTTAATTTACCTATTATCTTCGCCAGGTCGGCCTCTGCTAATCTTCAAGTCTTCAAAAAATAAGATGCGGTCAGGCAAAGATGTCGCATTGGCAAACATATATTATGTTATTAATATTATTTTATTGGTATCAGTATTATAAAATCTACAAATGAAATACAAAAGTGTAATAACTAGGAGCCATCAATCCAACACTCACGAAAAAAGGCAATAATAATGAGGGTTTTATCAATATAATAAACAGTATATTTCTTTATTCAAAAATAAACATTATTAATATAAAATTCATATACTAAATACATAAGACGATTTAATGTATGATATTGTTACAACAAAACAAAATATTTTTTATTTATCTTTTGTTCAGGGTTGCTCCCGAGCTTGTATTGATGCTTTCTAAATTTGGCTCACCATGGTAGTAGATATTGGTTCCCGAAGATCCGTTTACACTTAATCTTTTCACTGCATGGACTTCGAGATTAGAGCCTGAGGAGCCATTTAGATCAACATTATCAGCAATCAGGTCTTTTGCTTTTAATCTGCTCCCGGCTTTTGCCGTGACGCTGAAATCTCTGCACTTACCTTTGAGTGAGGCATCAGAACCGGCAATTAGGTTGAGTTTTAACTCACCAAACTCCCCTTCAATATTGAGATGGCTGCCTGCACGAGCGATCAAACCAATATTATCAAGCTCTACAGGCTGATCTGTAATAAAACGGCTTCCTGCATTAAGTTCAATATTTTCAAAATACTCGTTTGAAACATATATTTTAACATCTCTTGTTCTAACATTTCGATTGTGAGAAATTTTTAAAACCTCATCTTCAATTTCAGTATTAATATGTTCAAGCAAATTACTGTCAGCTTCAACGATTATCATTTTTTCTGAGTTTTGGGTGTAATAAACATTCAATTTTCCTGTAATCTTAAAGCTCTTAAAAGATGAAACATCGCGTTGTTCTCTTATAATATTACCATCTCCCTTAATTAACCCATCCGTTATAACACCCCTTACATATATAGAAGCAGCGGTAATACTTGCCAATACAACCAATAGACCGATCAATAATACTATATTACTTTTTTTCATAACTAATTATATTTTATGATTTATTCAATTATTTTGTTTTTTATTATATTCTCTTTCATATAATTCCTCCATTTCTTTACAAGAAAAGTTGAGAAGTTTCATGGTTTTAAAAAATTCGGGCATTTCCTTTTCAATAAAATCCTGCCGCTTAAGTTCCAATGCCTTACGGTAACCATATTCACCAACAAAATAACCTATACCCCTTTTATTATATATTATGCCCAAATCCTGTAAATAAATAAATGCCCTCATTGCGGTATTTGGATTAACTTCCATAGTAACCGCAACATCTCTTACAGAGGGGATTCTTTCATTAGCTTTCCATTTATCAAGCAAAATATTTTCGCAGAAATAATCAGCAATTTGCTTATAAATAGGTTGTTTTTCAATGAATTCCATGCTATACCTGCCTTTCTTTTAATCTTAAATAACTTACAATTAGAAAAAACGGCCCCATAATATAATTGAAAATAGCTGTTAAATTTTCAGGGCCAATTTGAAAATTAAAGTTTTCAATACCTGTAACCATCAAATCTTGTGGTCTGATAATCGTAAATACCATTATAATGGTCCATATAAAAATTATCATATAAACTACAAATATTGCAAGCAGTGTTTTTAAGAAGTTAAACTTTCTGAAATAGACGCTACCAAGTAAAAAGATTGTTTGTGTAACCAAATAAGCTCCGGCAATTTTCAGGGCAGTATCAGAAAACGGTTGAAACAATTGAATTCTTCCATCAAAAAAGAGAGCCAAAACACCACTCAGAATGAAGCTTATCAAAAACAGCATCACTATGGAAATAATTAGATAAAAAACCGAACTCATCAACCATGAAGCAATAAGCTTTTCTTCAATTCTGGCCGGAAGTAACAAATAAAAATGCCCTTTAACCGGCGATTGCAATTCGTAAAAAATATTGCTGGTAAAAATGTAACCACCCAAAAAAAGAATTACAAACCCTACTGCTGTGTATGCATTCATGTTAAAATTTCCTTCTGATGCGATTATCTGCAAAGCAAATACACCAATTAAAAACCCTCCGGCGGCAGCAATTCCAATTACCCATGGCTTCCTGCTCATTAAAAATTGCCTGTATATAATACTAAATACTCTGCTAATACTAAATCTATTTATATTTTCCATGGTTATTATTTTTTGAATTCGTTATTAATTTTTTCTCTGTTGTTGATCACCCCATTAAAAAGCAGCTCCAGGTCAACTTCACTATCCATGCCCTTGTTTTTGCAAATAGCGGCTTTTCCTCCCAAAATTTCTTCGGAATAAATAACTTCGTGCTCCTCACCATCTTTTATCTTACCAAATGCAAATTCTTTGGAAATCTCTTCTATACTCTGGTCAAAAATAATCTTACCCTCATCAATTATAGTTACCTGATCTATTATATTACCAAGATCCCTGACCTGATGTGTAGAAACAAGAATACATCTTTCATCGTTTGCAGATGAAGCAATGATTTTTCTAAATTGACTTTTAGAAGGTATATCGAGACCATTTGTAGGTTCATCCATAAGAAGCAACTGTGCATTGGTTGATAAGCCAAAAGCAATAAGAAACTTTTTCTTCTGTCCATAAGACATAGTGGTAAGCTTCTGGCCATTACTTATTTGAAATTCCTCAAGATATTTTTCCATTTGAATGTTATCAAATTTTGGAAAAAAAGGTGAGTTGATAACAACAAAAGCCTCGATTGAAATACCAGGCAACTCAAATTCCTCGGGAATAACAAAGATGTCGGCCAAAACACCGGGCTTGCGATCACTTGAATGTTGTTCAAAAACTTTACATTCGCCCTTTTTTGGAAATAATAAACCTGCAATATGTTTAAGAAGGGTAGTTTTACCAGCCCCATTCTTGCCGAAAAGACCGTATATCTTCCCGGGAAAAAGATTCATGCTAAGGTTATCAAACAATAACCCCTTTCTTTTGTAACCAAAAGTTAAATCCTCAATTTTTACCATAATTTTAATTATTTACGATTTATAATTAACTACTGTTCTATTTTGCTAAGACACTGCAAAAGTAATACAGTTTTTTTAAAAAACAAATTTTTTATCTTTTTAAAAGATATCAGTCATCACAGTGGCACAGCTTTTTAATTTTTTCCTTTTAAAAGTGATCATCCCTCCATCATTCATGCTGAAAATGCCATATCTTACGCCGGGAGAATAATTAGTTTTAAGGTTGTCAAACAAAAAACCTTTTCTTTTGCTACCAAAGTTTGAATTCTCAATTTTTTTCATGATTTTAATAATTTTAATGTTTGTGATTTATATTTAACTACTGTTCTATTTTACTAAGACACTACAAAAGTAAAACTGTTTTTTTAAAAAACAAATTTTTTTTGCTTTTTTTTTGACTTTTTTTAAAAAAATTTAAAAAAGATAGAGTTAGCAGGTATTTTAGAGCTATTTATTTTTTTACATTGACACGACTTTTAAAATACGATAAACAAAATATTAAAACCAGCAATACTAAACGACCCAATAAAACCCAATAATTTTATTATTATCTTTGTCAAATAAAAAATGTTTTTCTAATTGCTTCTATTCAAAATTTGGAAAGTATTATTATTATAAACCAAACCAATACATATATTATGAAAAATAACATACAATATGCCCTGATTCTAATGTTGATAGTACTGGGTTTTTCTTCTTGTGTTACTGAAGAAGATAAGTTTATCAATCAAGTAACCAATTTACTTGAGGAATACGAAGATGCAACCACCACTGCCGACATGAGTGCTTTGAGCGATAAAGAAAAGGAGAAAATAAAAGTTTTTTTTGCCGCTTTAGAATTCAAAAAAGAAACCGGTAAAGATTTATCGGAGTTTGAGAAAGATATTCCTGTATCGGATCTTGGCTGGTTGAGTGATGAAGAGATAAACCGGGTTCATTTAATAAAACAGGCCATTGAATTTACTGAAAAGATGAAACAAAACGTTGAAAAATATGAAACTGTTGAACTCACAACTGACTTAACGTGGTTAAGTGATAATGAGCGTGAGATAATCAGGATTTTGATTGATGTTTCAGACATTATGGATGATATTTTCTGGAAACAATCTTACGGGAACAAGTATGAGGAGTTATTGGAAAAAGTTGACAATAAATATGCCAGGCAATATGTAAAAATTAATTATGGCCCCTGGGATAGGCTTGACGGCAACAATGCATTTATAAAGAACTATGATGGCAAGCCTTTGGGTGCAAATTTTTATCCTGATGATATGACTCGCGAAGAATTTGAAGCATGGGATGATCCTGATAAAAAAAGTCTTTATACCCTTATTCGCCGTGATGATGATGGCAATCTAAAAACAATTCCTTATTCAGAGGCTTATAGCGAAAAGCACAAAAAAGCGTCAAAGTTGATGCAAAAGGCTGCTAAATTGGCTGAAGAGCCGGGTTTGGAAAAATATTTAAATATGAGGGCTGAAGCACTTCTCACTGATGATTATCAGCCAAGTGATTTTGCGTGGATGGAAATGAGGGATTCTAACTTAGACTTTATTGTTGGCCCAATTGAAAATTATGAAGACAGGCTATATGGTTACAAAGCTGCCCACGAGGCATTTATTCTTGTTAAGGACCTGGAATGGAGCAAGCAACTCGACAGATTTAATGCAATGTTGCCTGAGCTTCAGGCCGGCCTTCCTGTTGAGCAGCAATATAAGGATGAAGTTCCGGGGGAAGATTCAGACATTAATGTTTATTATGCTATCTACTATGCCGGAGATTGTAATGCAGGTACCAAAGCTATTGCGGTAAATCTGCCTAACGATGAAGAAGTTCAGGAAAAAGCAGGCAGCAGAAAGCTACAGCTAAAAAACTCCATGAAAGCCAAATTTGATAAAATAGTTATTCCGATATCGGATATGTTAATTGATGAACAACAACGTAAGCATGTTACTTTCGATGCTTTTTTTGAAAATGTTACATTCCATGAAGTTGCACACGGTATGGGAATAAGACAGACAATTACAGGTAAGGGCACAGTACGGGAAGCCCTGCGCGACTATTACTCACCTATCGAGGAAGCTAAAGCAGATATACTTGGCTTATATCTGATAACCGAGCTTTATGAAAAGGGTGAATTAACCGGGGGCGAAGTAATGGACAATTATGTTACTTTTCTTGCAGGGATTTTCAGGTCATGCCGTTTTGGTGCAGCCAGTGCACACGGGCAAGCAAATATGATGAGATTTAATTATTTTGAACGCAAAGGCGCCTTCAATAGACAAGATGATGGTACTTATAAAATTAATTTTGATAAAATGAAAGATGCTGTCATATCTTCTGTAAAACAAATACTTATAATTCAAGGTGATGGCGATTATGAAACCGCCAAAAATTTAGTTGAAAAAGAAGGAATAATAAAAGAGCAGCTGCAAGAAGACCTTGACAGGATAAACGAAGCTAACATACCTGTAGATATCGTTTTTGAACAAGGCCCCGAAGTTTTAGGATTATAACGCTTCTGTTACCGGTTAAAAAGAAATTTTTGAATAATAATAAGTTAACCTGTTAATAGTTTGTGTTTTTCAAACAATTAATATGGTTGGATGGTTATTATTATTAAAAGTTATTCAATAAATTATTTAAACCTGCAAGCGGTTTTTTTATCAAATAATAGAATTGATCTTTTTTGATCAATGCTTTGGTTATGTTATTTTTATTTTACAATTATATAAATATAAATATGAACTTTAAATTAAAATTTATCCTGGGAGTTATAATATTTTTCTCGGCAAGTTTTATTCTTGCTCAAAAAAATGTTTACTTTGATTTTTCAGAAAACAAAATTAAAGAACGGCTTAAGGAAGATATTACCACTCTTGCCTCCGAAGAGATGGAGGGCCGTGAAGCGGGTACTGAAGGAGAAAGGCTGGCTGTAGAATATATTAAAAGCCGTTTCAAAGAAATTTCTTTGGAACCGGTTTTTGGAGAAAGTTATTTTCAGTATTTTAACTTTCATGGTGAATGGAAGTACACAGAAGACAACAAACTCAAAATAGGGGAAAAAAAATTTATAACGGGTGAGGATTATTTTCCGATGGTTCAATCGGGAAATGTGTCCATTGCCTCAAATCCGGTTTATGTGGGTTATGGGTTGAAAAAAAATGAGCTTGAATGGAATGATTATGAAGATTTTGATGATCTATCGGAACAAGTTCTTGTTATTGAATATTATCTCCCTGACTCAATCTACGAAAAGCTTGATATTTCGGTTGATGAATCTTTACACAAAAAATTTGAAGCGGCCAAGAAACATGAGCCCGGCGGGATTGTTTTCGTTAACAGCCTCAGGCCTGACGATGACCCCTATATTGATTTGAGGGATCGTACAGAAAGAATGGATATTCCGGTGGTGTTTGCGGGCAATCAGGTATATGAAAAACTTAATAAACATGATTTTGATATTAATATGGCCCTTCAGGTTGAGCTGAAAAGCGAAGAATTTACAGGTACAAATGTAGCGGGTTATATTGATAATGAAGCCAACAAAACCGTAGTAATAGGAGCTCACCATGACCATTTGGGTTATGGAGGGCCTACTTCAAGGTACATAGGCGAACCGAAAATACATTACGGGGCTGATGATAATGCCAGCGGGGTGGCCGGAGTACTTGAAACTGCAAGGTACATTAAAGAACAAGATTTTAATGATAACAATTACTTATTCATTACTTTTTCAGCTGAAGAAAAAGGCTTGATTGGAAGCCGGCATTTTACAGAAAGTAATGCTTATGATATGAATAAAATTAATTACATGTTTAATTTTGATATGATCGGGCGAATGGAAAACAATGAACTTGTAATGATTGGTACAGGAACCAGTCCGGTATGGGAAAAAATTATACCTGAAACACAGCCGGATCATTTTAACATCAGGAAAGTAGCTTCGGGTATCGGTGGGTCAGATCATACCTCTTTTTACCTCAAGGATATACCGGTAATTTTCTTTTTTACCGGCATTCACAGAGACTATCATAAGCCTTATGATACACACGACAAAATAAATTACCAAGGGCAAAAAGAAATACTTTCTTATGCCTGGGATCTTATTGCTCAACTGGATAAAATGGAAAGGCTCGATTTTACTGAAACACGGACTGATCAACCACGCAGGCGCCGCGGAAATGATATAACAATGGGAATAATGCCGGATCATGCTTTTGATGGAGACGGGCTAAAAGTTCAAAAAGTACTTGATGACCGGCCGGCTTATAAAGCAGGTGTAAAAGATGGTGACGTTATTATTGCACTTGGTGAACATGAAATAAAAGAAATACATGCATATATGCGTGCATTGGAAAAATTTGAAGAGGGCGACAAAGTTAAAGTTATCGTTTTGCGCGAAGATAAAGAAATTGAGCTAAGCATAGAATTTTAATACTAATTACTGGCACAAAAAAAACACAACCTGACAGGAAAACCCGGTTCATGCATCAGGTAATATTTTGTGTATAATCTAAATTTCTAAATTGGAATTTAAAAAAATTATCAAATTACAGCCGAAAGCAGCGAGATCGAGGGTTATTTGCTTTTCAATTAAACATTTCGAGGGAATGTGAATTTCAGTTAGTTTTCTTTTTACCCCTGGTTTTGTGTTTAGGTGCCTTTTGGCACGATTAAAGTTATTATTTGTTGTTGGTTGGATTTCCTGGTGGTGGTTGCATTAAATTATCCCCCAAATCCCCGGCAGGGGATTAATATCAATAGCTCCGCATGAAATGGGGAGAATATCGTGCAACACGTTACGGTACAACCCTGAAAGGGTTGAATAATTTTTATTGATAGGTAACCTAAACCCCTTAGTAAGGTTATATTTTTTTATTATTTATTGGTTTTTTTAAAATCAAAAGCATTATTTTTACGTTATTATTTCACCCAAAATAATAAAACAAAACTATTAAAATTATAATAGTGACGAGTTGTAAGCATTGAGTTGTGAGTGGATTAAGCAAGACCTGTCACTAAAAATATAAATACCTAAACATTAAGGTATAAAATATTGTAAAACAAACTATTAGCCTAACTTATAAAGATGAGAAATATTGCAGTGATAGTAATTTGTGTTATTAATGCTATTTTTATAAATAGTTGTGGTTTTTATTCCATGACAGGGGCATCAATTCCACCGGAGGCTGAAACTATTTCAGTAAGCCATTTCCCTAATCATGCACAAATTATACAACCAACGCTTAGTCAGCGCTTCACAGAAACTCTTCAGGATATATTTAGTCAACAAACCAATCTGGACTTAGTAGAATCTGACGGTGATTTACATTTTGAAGGTACCATAACTGAATATTCAACTCAACCTGTATCTATTGAAGCCGATGATCGGGCTGCACAAAACAGGCTAACTATTACTGTTCGTGTAAATTTCGAAAATTATTACGACCCTGACAGCAGTTTCGAACGTTCTTTCTCCAGGTATTATGATTATGCGAGCAATAAAAGCTTGTCTGAAGTAGAAGATGAAGCAATCAGCCATATAACTCAGGAACTGGCTGATGACATATTCAATCAATCAGTTGTAGATTGGTAAGATAAATATATCACAAAACATTAATTATGCAAAGTGAACAACTTACAGAGATAATTAAAAATCCATATAATTTGAATAATGAAGACATTTATTCGATTGAAAACATTTGTAATAAATATCCATATTGCCAGACAGCACAAATATTACTTGCCAAGTATTACCAAAAAAATAACAGTCATTTATTTGAAAAGCAGGTAAACCTTGCATCAGCTTATTCTATTGACAGGCGTCAATTTCAGAACTATATTTCAGAAAAACAACATATTTATAATATTAAATCATCAAAAAGCTTTACCGGGCAAAATAAAACTATTACTCCTGTTACCGGAGATGATAATACACAAGAAGAGCGAAAAGATTCCAAAGATGAAAATAAAACTGCCGACTCAGATTTAATTGAATCAAGCAAAGATGTAAATAGCCATAAAACAAAGCATAACTATTCTGATGAAGAGCGCAAAAAGCATCTTGAACAAATTGTAAAAAACCGTCTTAATTCAATTAAAACCGAAAAAAAGGATAATAACAAACAATCACCCATAATACCTACTTCATCGCTTTCTGAAGAAGCTAAAGCCCATAAAAAAAATAAGAGCGATGAGCTTATAGAAAAGTTTATACGTGAAGAGCCACGCATTAATTCACCAAAAGATACCATGAATACTGACGACAATGATTTATCAGAAGAAAGCGTTAGATTTAAAGATGATATTATATCAGAAACATTAGCTGAAATATATTTTAAACAGGGTAAAATAGATCGCTCTTTAAATATTTATAACAAATTAAGTTTGCAATTTCCCGAAAAAAGTAGTTATTTTGCAAAAAAAATTGAACACATAAAAAACAATATATAAAATGGGAACTTACGTTTTAATATCGGTATTAGTACTTATCACATGCATTTTGCTTGTACTGATTGTATTAGCTCAAAATGCCAAGGGTGGTGGTCTTTCATCAACTTTTGGTTCGAGTAATCAACAAGTTATGGGGGTAAAAAAAACATCTGATTTTCTGGAAAAAACTACATGGACTCTTGCTATAATACTTTTGATCTTGTCACTCTCGTCAACTTTTGTAATACCGAGAGCGGGAGATCAACAAGCTGAGCAAAGTGAGCTGCAGGGTATGGTACCTGCAGAAGATGCCGGCCCTGTTGACTTATCATCTCCCGGCGGTGGTGCACCTGCGGATATCCCCCAGGATGAACAGACAGCACCTGTAGAATCACCGCCTGATCATCCCGGTCAACAAGAAGCACCCATAGATTTACCTCCCGAAGACATGGAATAATACTTATAAATATTATATATGCCATAAAAAATGTCAGAATGTCATATCATTTTGACATTTTTTTTATTTAAAAGATAATATCATGCAAAATTGACCATATTAAAGCATTTGAATTTCTTTGGCATAATATCTGATCAACACTTTACTAAAATTATATAATGTTTAACTAAAAAATATTCTAATATGGCAAGTGTTAATGTAAAACCTTTAGCGGATCGCGTATTGGTTGAACCTGAACAAGCTGAGGAAAAAACAGCTGGAGGTATTATTATTCCAGACACAGCAAAGGAAAAACCCCAAAAGGGAACTGTTGTTGCATGCGGAGATGGCAAAAAAGATGAACCCATGACCGTTAAAACCGGCGATAAAGTTCTATACGGAAAGTATTCCGGAACAGAAATTACCATAGACGGTAAAGACTATCTTATTATGCGTGAGAGCGACATTTACGCAATAATTTAAATTGACTGTATAATAAAAAAATGTTGTAAAAAATAATTTAAAAAAAATAAAAAATATGGCAAAAGATATAAAATTTGGCTTTGATGCCCGAAATAAACTAAAAGAAGGCGTTGACAAACTATCAAACGCATTAAAAGTCACTCTCGGCCCCAAGGGGCGTAATGTTATTATAGACAAAAAGTTTGGTGCACCTTCCATGACAAAGGACGGCGTTAGTGTTGCCAAAGAAATTGACTTAGAGGAGCCTATTCAAAATATGGGTGCCCAAATGGTAAAAGAGGTAGCCAGTAAAACTGCTGATGTTGCCGGTGATGGCACAACGACAGCTACCGTATTAGGCCAGTCAATCTTCAATAATGGTTTAAAAAATGTAACTGCGGGTGCGAATCCTATGGAACTTAAAAGAGGCATTGACCTGGCAGTTAGTAAAGTAGTTGAAAACCTTAAAACTCAATCAAAAGAAGTTGGAGATTCCAGTGAAAAAATTGAGCAGGTAGCAACAATATCTGCCAACAACGACTCCACTATAGGAAAGCTTATTGCTGAAGCAATGGGTAAAGTTAAAAAGGAAGGTGTTATTACAATTGAGGAAGCAAGGGGTACAGAAACAAGTGTTAATCTTGTTGAGGGAATGCAGTTTGACAGAGGTTACATTTCGCCTTATTTTGTCACTGACACAGAAAAGATGGAGGCAGTATACGAGGATCCTTACATACTGATACATGATCAGAAAATTAGCACGATGAAAGACTTTCTGCCTGTTTTGGAGAAAGTTGGACAAAGCGGCAAGCCATTATTAATTATATCTGAAGATGTTGATGGAGAAGCACTTGCAACATTAGTAGTTAATAAATTGCGCGGTTCACTGAAAATTGTTGCCGTAAAAGCTCCAGGCTTTGGCGACAGAAGGAAGGCTATGCTTGAAGATATAGCAATATTAACAGGTGGTACGGTCATTTCCGAAGAGCAAGGTTTTAAGCTTGAGAATACTGACCTGTCGCACCTCGGACGTGCCGAGAAGGTTACTATTGATAAAGATAATACTACCATAGTAAGTGGTAAAGGAGATAGTGAAGCTATTAAAGCACGTGTTAATCAATTAAAGGCGCAAATTGAAAACACCACTTCGGATTACGACAAGGAAAAATTGCAGGAAAGGTTAGCCAAGCTTGCAGGTGGTGTTGCTGTTATATATGTTGGAGCAGCCAGTGAAGTGGAGATGAAAGAGAAAAAAGACCGCTGCGATGATGCCCTTAATGCTACAAGAGCAGCCGTGGAAGAAGGCATTGTCCCCGGTGGTGGTGTGGCTTACATTAGGGCACTTAGCTCACTTGAAGATATTAAAACCGAAAATGAAGACCAAGCCATAGGTGTTGACATTATAAAGCGTGCATTGGAAGATCCTTTAAGATTAATCGTTGAAAATGCAGGTAAAGAAGGATCAATTGTAGTGCAGAAAGTGAAAGAAGGTAAAGACGATTTCGGATTTAATGCACGTACCGAGAAATATGAAGAGCTATTTAAATCAGGTGTAATTGACCCAACAAAGGTAGCACGCGTTGCTTTGGAAAATGCAGGATCAATTGCAGGTATGTTGCTAACAACCGAATGTGTACTTGCCGAAATTAAAGATGAAAAAGAAGGTGGAGATGCTCCGCAAATGAACCCCGGAATGGGTGGAATGGGCGGAATGGGCGGAATGATGTAAAAACACCCAAATAAATATTTAATTAAAAAAAGCTGCTTTTACTTAAAAAGCAGCTTTTTTTATTTTTTTTTAACAAGCAAATCTAAAATCAATTATCGTCCTCCTGTTTTCCGCATTGAGAAACCGAAAAATTTCTTAGCACAATTTCATATAGCTCTTTCTGGTGTTCATCCATGTTTAATAGTTTTGTTTAACATGCTTGGATTCTGCCGGGGTTAATAATTACACGACAATCATTTTCGCCCTGAAAATGGCAGGTTAATTTCAAATGTTTAAATGGCCTTTAAACTTTTTTCTCATATAAAACCAACCTATTATAATTGAAAATAAAAATCCCATACAACAATTGTTATTGTTGCTAAAAAATGCGGCAATAATC
>SL_5KL_010_SEDDRAFT_10000586_pt1 | contig 23367 bp, 20 predicted proteins | sample SodLakKL_010_SED_FD_9118 | JGI IMG/M metagenome (IMG submission 9118) | reverse complement strand
TGGACTGCCACAAGTCCATCATCCAGTCCTGGTACACCAATTATGAGAAGTGGGGCCGCCACAACTGGCTCATCGGCCGCTAGGCCAGCAGCCAGAACGTGATGGCTATCCCCGCCAGGGGGAGCACTATCATCGAGAAGTCGTCATCGATGCTCTTCAGCTTCAGGCCCTCCACCCATATCGCCAGCGCCGTCGCCGTTGCGGCGGCGACCATCACATGGGCCTGCAGGCCGTAGAACCATGTCATCGAGCCGGCGGCGAGCAGGAAGTACACCAGCGTCGGCAGCGCCGGGTTAAGGCGGGAGGAGCGCAGGCGGAGCTCGCCGATGAGGGGGTCCACCAGCCCCATCCCCAGGAACACCGGCATCGTCCATCCCAGCGGGAAGAAGGGGAGGGTCAGCACCGCCGCCAGGGTGAACCAGGCGGCCGCCGACATGCGGCCCTTCTCATACTCGCGCATGCCCGGTATGTCCGGCTTGGCCCAGAGCCTCCACGCCTCGAAGGCGAAGACCAGGGCGGCGGCGGAGAAGAGCAGGGCGTCCTTGGGGACGCCCATCAGCGTCCCCGGGAGCAGGTAGTAGACCAGGAACGCCGGGGCGCTGATGTGCACCGCCCTCCTCAACAGATGCCCCCGGTCCATGGATGACCATCCCTGAGCGGCGCAAAAACCTTTTCCCACTGGAATGATTGATATATTGTCAAGGCTCTTTTCAGCGCAAGGTGAGTGGATGGACTCGGAAGGCTCGTTGTTGGGCAAGCTCTCGGCGGAGATGGAGCTGCTTGAGCGCCACGTCATGATGCTGAGGACGCTGCGGCGCAACGAGCCCATGGGCATCATCCGCCTCTCCGAGCAGCTCTCCCTCCCCCATCACAAGGTGCGCTACTCCCTCCGCATCCTGGAGAAGGAGGGGCTGATCGTGCCCTCCCCCGACGGGGCGATGACCACCGGCTCCTACCATGAATTCCTCGCCGAATTGGAGGGCTTCCTGGAGGCCCTCGCCCGCCGCGCCGAGGAGCTGCGTGGCAGTCTGGCGGACAGGTCGTAACCCTTTAATATGAGCGCCCTATTTGCTGAATATCACCTGCCGTCGTAGCTCAGTTGGTAGAGCGTGTGACTGTTAATCACAAGGTCCACGGTTCGAGCCCGTGCGACGGCGCCACCCTCCCCCTCCGACTTAACAATTATTACGATAAAAGAAATATATCTGTACCCCGTTCTTCCATCTCAACCCCTTGCCAAACTTCCTTCCAAATTTTTTCTTCCTTCTGCGGCGGAAACTATATATCCCCTGGCAAAATAACCACCGTGCACGGGCCTGTAGCTTAGTCTGGCGGAGCGTCTGGCTCATAACCAGATGGTCGTCGGTTCAAATCCGGCCAGGCCCACCACATCCTCATTCCCGCCTCCGGGAAAAGTGTTTTCAATCCGTAACGCGAGGCTGCCCCACGGCCCTTCAGCGGGCCGCGCGGAGCGATGGGCATGGACATGAGAGAGAGGCTTTTGGCCGCCCTCGGCGGCGGGGAACCGGACCGGCCCCCCTGCGCCAGCCCGCTGCAGACCGGCACCTTGGACCTCATGGAGGCCTCCGGCGCCTGGTGGCCGGAGGCACATCGGGACGCGGCCACCATGGCGGAGCTGGCGCTGGCGGCCCACACTGTGGCGGGGATCGAGAGCGTCCGCGTCCCCTTCGACGTCTCCATGGACGCCTCGGCCTTCGGGGCCGTCACCGGGATGGAGACGGTGAAGCGTCACCCGGCGATATTGGAGCGCCCCATAACCAGCGAGGAGGAGCTCTCCGCCGCCCGGGTGCCGGACCCATTCGCCGACGGGCGGGCGCCGGCGGTGCTGGGGGCGCTGGAGCGGCTCTCCCCCCGGCTGGAGGGGGTGCCCTTGATCTTCGCCACCGTCTCCCCCTTCATGCTCGCCTGCCAGCTGCGGGGCGACGAGATGGCCATAATGGACGTGGCCTATGACCCTGATTTCCTCAAGGGCATCCTGGACCTGGCTGCGCGCTGGAACATCGAGTTCTCCCGCGCCGCCGTCGCCGCCGGGGCCGATGTGGTGACCATGGTGGACGCCACCTCTTCGGGGACGATCCTGAGCCCGCAGCAGTACGAGGAGTTCGCCCTCCCCTACCAGAGGAGGGTGGCGGCCGCCATCGCCGCGGAGGGGGCGAGGTCGGTGCTGCACATCTGCGGCGAGACCCACCAGAACCTGGATCTGATGGCCGAGGTGGGCGCCGACGGCATCAGCGTCGACCAGGTGATGGACATCGCGTGGGTGGTGGAGAGGCTCCGCGGCTCCTGCGCCGTTCTGGGCAACGTGAGCCCCACCACCACGCTGCTCAGCGGCTCCCCGGCGGAGGTGGCGTCGGAGACGAGGAGGTGCATCGACGCGGGGACGGACGTGCTGTGCCCGGGCTGCGGCTTCGCCTCGGAGACGCCGTTGGAGAACATGAGGGCGATGGTCCGGGCCACGCTAGAGAGGGCGTGAGCGGTGGCGCCGGGGCATGGCCAGACAGTCACTGGGATAAAATTAAATATACTGGTACCCTGTTAAGGTCGATTTCACAATCATGGGTCTCCATGAACAGGATGGCCCGTTCACAACGTGGAAGCCTGAGGTGTCCTGATGGGAAGTATGCCGCGAATCCAAAAGGAGATGCTAGCCTGTCTCCAGTGTGGTTATTGCATCGATGTGTGCGAGGCCCATGCACAGACCCCGTGGGAGTCGGTGACCCCCCGCGGTAAGATCTATTACCTGACTCAGCTGGACAAGAAGAACCCGATGGACCGCCTGCTCGGCCGCAAGGTCGAGCTGAGCGACGAGTTCGTGGAGGCCATGTACAAATGCACCGGCTGCGGCAGCTGCGAGACGGTCTGCCACGCCAACATCGAGCTGGTCGAGTTCTGGGAGAAGGTCCGTGACTGGATGGTGGCGGAGGGCGCCGGGCCGATGCCCGCCCATTCCAAGCTCAAGGAGCGCATAGCCCAGGGGCGGAACCCCTACGGCGAGCCCCCCTCGGAGCGGGACGCGTGGTGGCCGGAGAACGTCCCCCGCCAGGAGATCCCTGACGTCATATTCTTCGCCGGATGCACCGGCTCCTACCGCATGCAGGACATCGCCCAGGCGGGCGTGGAGGTGCTGAACCGCGCCGGCGTCAGCCTCAACTGCCTCGGCCCGGACGAGTGGTGCTGCACCTCCCCCGCCCTGAGGACGGGCCAGAGGGACACCACCATGAACGCCTCCGGCGAAGTGGTGGAGGCCGCCGACTCCATGGGCGCCAAGGACATGGTGATGACCTGCGCCGGATGCTACAAGACGGTCAAGAAGGACTTCGGCCGCTTCTACTCCAAGACCTCCCAGGACGTCAACCACTTCACGCAGTACGTGGAGAAGCTCATCAAGGAGAAGAAGCTCAAGCTCACCGGCGAGCTGAACGCCAAGGTCACCTACCACGACCCCTGCCACCTGGGCAGGCACGCCGGCGTCTACGACGCCCCGCGCAACATACTCAAGAAGATCAAGGGCCTGGAGTTCGTGGAGATGGAGCGCAGCAAGGAGCACTCCCGCTGCTGCGGAGCCGGCGGCGGCTACAAGAGCGCCTTCAACGACTTCGCCGTCAACGTGGCGGCGGAGAGGGTGCGCGACGCCGAGGAGGCCGGCGCCGAGATAATCGCCACCGCCTGCCCGTTCTGCGTCCTCAACATGAAGCAGGGGGCCAAGAAGATCGGCTCCTCCATGAAGATCATGGACATCTCGCAGCTGCTGCTGCAGGTCACCGACCCGGTGGAGTGAGCGCCCAACCCCTTTCATCTTTCCTCCCATCAGGCCAGCCTAGCCTATGGGCCGGATTGACGCCGTGGCCGCTGAGCGGCCAGCTTGATGCGGGAGCTTCCCGCGCTGGCCTCCCAGGCCGACAAATTATATTACGTTGGAACACGTCAGCAACCCTGCCCCTGGCCGGAACGGGCGAGGGGTTTTTATGGACGTGTTGGGCATGAGCGCGGAGGGGGCCAGGAGCATCTGCATAATCTCCTCGGTGGAGGAGCCCAGCCTGGCAGGCGTGGTGCCGGTGCGCGACATGGTGAGGATCCTCCTCAGGACCCATGGCCATGTGGTGCTGGTCACCTCGAGCGGCCTCCTAGGCGCCATGGAGGGGGGCCCGGGCCTGGAGGTCCACGCGGTGGACAGGGCCAGCGGCAGCCTCCCCGCCCGCCTGGCGCGCTTCCTCCGCGCCCAGCTGCGCAACTCCGCCGTCATGTTGTCCCGCTGGGACGAGGTCGACGATTGGCTTTTCTTCGTCGGCGGCGACACCCAGACTCTGCCGGCCCTGCTGGCGAAGATATCCGGCCGCCCCACCTACCAGCTCTTCGGGGCCGCCTCCAAGCGGACCTTCCGCTCCTACGGCGCCTCGCCGCTGCTGGTGTCGCTGCTCAGCGTTGCGTCGCGGCTGAACTGCGCCATGGCCGACCGCATCGTGGTGTACTCGGAGAGCGGCATCCGGGACTATGGCCTGGAGCCGTTCGCCCACAAGACGCTGGTCAGGCCCCGGCATATCGTCGACGATGAGCTGTTCAGGCCGCATGCCGGCATGGAGGACCGCCCCTTGGCCATCGGCTACATGGCCCGCCTGGCGCCGGAGAAGGGGATATTGGAGTTCGTCGAGTCTCTGCCCCGGATACTGGAGGAGGAGCCTGGATGCGCGGTGAGGATCATCGGCACCGGGCAGCTCGAGCCGAGGGTCAGGGCCATGATTATGGAGATGGGGCTGGAGGGCCGGGTGGAGCTCAGCGGCTGGGCGCCGCACGCGGAGATGCCGGGGCACCTCAACAGCATCCGCCTCCTGGTCATCCCCTCGCACACCGAGGGCCTCCCCAACGCCATGCTGGAGGCCCTCGCCTGCGGCACCGCCGTGCTCGCCAGCGACGTGGGCGCGGTGCCGGACGTGATCAGCGACGGCGAGACCGGATACCTGATGCGGGGCAATGACCCCTCAACCATAGCCGCCCGGGCGCTGGAGGCGCTGCGGGACCCCCGCCTCCAGGAGGTGGCCGACGCCGGGAGGGAGATGGTCCGGCGCGAGTACCGCTTCGAGGTGCAGGTGGAGAAGTGGCATAGCCTATTCCAAGAATGAGGCGACCACCAGCGCTCCGGACGCTTCGACATCTTTAATTACCTCCTCGCTCTGGAAACCGGGCCGATGTCCTTCGAGCTGCTCGACTCCCGCATCACCGACCTGCTCCGCCGCCGGGGGATGGCCTCGCCCACGCCGCCGCAGCGCGAGGCCATACCTCTGGTGCTGCAGGGCCGCCACCTGCTGGTCATCGCCCCCACCGGCATCGGCAAGACCGAGGCGGCCATGCTGCCGGTCTTCCACCGCATACTGCGGGAAGGAGGAGAGGGCATCCGCTGCCTCTACATAACGCCGCTGCGCGCCCTCAACCGGGACATGCTCCGCCGCCTGCGGGAGATGGGCGAGGAGCTGGGGGTGAGCGTGGGTGTGCGGCACGGCGACACGCCGCAGGCGGAGCGGGCGAGGCAGTCCCGCGACCCGCCGCAGATCCTCATAACCACCCCGGAGACCCTGCAGGTGCTGTTCACCGGCAAGCGTCTGCGGGAGCACCTGCGCAATGTCCGCCACGTGATCGTGGACGAGGTCCATGAGCTGGCGTCGAACGAGAGGGGCGCCCAGCTGGCGGTGGGGCTGGAGCGGCTGGTGACCTTCTGCGGCGAGTTCCAGCGCATCGGGCTCTCCGCCACCGTCGGCGACCAGGAATGGACGAAACGGTATCTGGAGGGCGCGGGCAGGACCGCGGAGCTGCGCTCCTTCCAGGTGGAGAAGGAGGTGCTGATGAGCGTGCAGGCGCCTGTGCGCGGCCAGGAGGACGACGAGCTCGCCGAGCGGCTGCGCGCCGACGCGGAGATGGTCTCGATGATGAGGCTGGCGCGGGAGCACATCGAGGGCAGCAGCTCCTGCCTGTTCTTCGTGAACACCCGCGAGGCGGCGGAGGTGATCTCGGCGCGCTACCACATCTGGGACGAGTCCTTCCCTCTGGGGGTCCATCACGGCTCCCTGTCCAAGGAGATAAGGGTGGACATGGAGGAGCGCTTCAAGTCGGGGGAGCTGAGGGCGCTGGTCTGCACCTCGTCGCTGGAGCTGGGCATCGATGTGGGGAGCACCGACCTGGTGATACAGTACAACTCCCCCCGGCAGGCATCGCGGCTCACCCAGCGCATAGGCCGCGCCGGCCATCGCATCGACCAGGTTACCCGCGGGGTGGTGCTTGCCACCGAACCCGACGAGCTGCTGGAGTCCATGGTCATCTGCCGCCGCGCCCAGGCGGGCGACATGGACAAGGAGACCGCCCGCCCGGCGCCGCTGACGGTGCTCGCCAACCAGCTGGTGGCCATGGCGATGGCGGGCGAGATGGGCCTGGACGAGGCCTACCGCCTGGTCACCAAGGCCAGCCACTTCCGCGACCTGGGCAGGGAGGCCTTCGACCGGACGGTGGAGCAGCTGGCCTCGATCAGCCTGATATACCTCTCCGAGGGCTCCTACCGGCGCAGCCGCAAGGGGATGAAGTACTTCTACGACAACCTCTCGATGATACCGGACGAGCGGACCTTCCTCATCAGGGACATAGGCACCCGTGCCATCGTCGGAACCCTCGACGAGAGCTTCGTGATGAGCTTCGCCGAGCCCTTCGCCACCTTCATCGCCCAAGGCCGCAGCTGGAGGATAATCGAGGTGCGGGAGGACGAGCTTCTGGTGGAGAGGGTGGGGGACATCGGCAACGTGCCGTCCTGGATTGGGGAGGACATCCCGGTGCCCTACGGCGTGGCCATGGAGGTGGGGCGCCTGCGGCGCCTCGGCTCCCTCGACGGCTACGAGGGCGACGCCGAGTCCAAGAGACGGGCGCTCGAATACCTGGAGAGGCAGAGGGAGGAGGGCCGCATGCCCTCCGACGAGCTCCTCACCATCGAGACCGGCGACAAGCTGGCGATAATAAACTCCTGCCACGGCAGCAAGGTCAACGACACCGTGGGCAAGATGCTCTCGGTGCTCCTGTCGGCCCGTTTGGGCGAGGGGGTGGGCACCAGCTCCGACGCCTACCGCATCATGCTGGAGCTGCCCCGGCGCATCGACGGGCAGATGATCGCCGACACCCTGGCGTCGGTGAGCCCGGAGGCCCTCGACCCCCTGCTTCGGATGGTGGTGCGCAACTCCAACATCCTGCGGCGCCGCTTCGTCTACGTGGCGAAGAAGTTCGGCATCGTGGACCGTGACGCCGACTACCGCTACATGCGCATGCAGCGCCTGATGGACGTCTACGAGGGCAGCCCCGCCTACGAGGAGAGCATGGACAAGGTCCTGCGCGAGGACATGGACATCGAGAGCGCGCGGGAGTTCTTCCGCCGCCTGCGGGACGGCGAGCTGCGAATGGAGACCTGCCGCATCGGCCCCATCGGGAGGGCGGGCATACGGGACGTCAAGGAGCTGGTGCAGCCGGCGCGGGCGGACCGCTCCATCCTCATGGCGCTGAAGAAGCGCCTGGAGGACGAGACCCTGCACCTCAGCTGCCTCAGCTGCCACGGCCAATGGCGGCAGCCTGTCGCCGCCGCGCCCCGGAAGATGGAGTGCCCCCGCTGCGGCGGGAGGATGATGGCCGCCCTCAAGGGCTATGAGAAGGAGAGCATCGGCCTGCTGCGGAAGGAGCGGCCCAAGGGGGAGGCGAAGGCGGAGATCGGCCGCATGGTGAAGAGCGCCGAGCTGGTGCGGGAGTTCGGCGACAAGGCGCTGCTGGTCCTCGCCGGCCGCGGAGTGGGGCCCGACGCCGCCGCCCGCATCCTCCGCGGCCACCATCAGGACGAGGAGGCCCTGCTGCGGGACATACTGAAGGCGGAGATAGACTACGCGCGGACCAAGCGGTTCTGGGACTAGCGCACCGGGTTCCTGAGCTCGCCGACGCCCTCGATGGAGGCCAGGACCTCGTCCCCGGGGACGATGGGGCCCACGCCCTCAGGGGTGCCGGTCATTATCACGTCCCCGGCCTCAAGCGTCATGAACCGGGAGATGTGGGCGATCAGCCTCGCCACCGGGAATATCATCTGCGAGGTGCACCCCTCCTGGCGCAGCTCGCCGTTCACCGTCAGGCTGAGGCGCAGCTCCTGCAGGTCCTCCACCGCGTCCAGCGGCACCGGCTCCGAGATGGGGGCGAAGCCGTCCATGCCCTTGGCCATCGACCAGGGGTTGCCCTGCTCGCGGGCGGCGCTCTGCAGCTCGCGGGCGGTGACGTCGTTGGCCACCGCCAGCTGCGACACGTAAGAGAGCGCGTCGGCCTCGCTCGCGTGTCGGCAGTCGCTGCCGATTATGACCGCCAGCTCCACCTCGTGATCCACCCTCCCCACCCCTGGCGGGACCACGATCGGCTCCCCGTCCCCGATGAGCGCCGAGGAGGGCTTGAGGAATATTATCGGCTCGGAGGGCGCCGAGGCCTGGGTCTCCTGCAGGTGGGAGCGGTAGTTCCAGCCCACCGCGACTATCTTCCCTGGCCTCATGGCAGCGTCCCCCTCCGGCGGAACTCCGGGCCCCCCTCACTGCTGTCGGAGGCCTCGGGGGCGTCCTCGGCGCCGCGGAAGCCCTCGCCGATGATGTAGAGCTCCGAGGAGGTCTTGCGGCTGGCGTCCGGCGAGTGTATCTTGACGCTGTCGAAGGCCCCCTCCGCCTGCTTAATGAGGCCGGGCATGAGGTCTCCCTGGAAGACCTTCATCACCATCTTGCCGCCCTGCTTGAGCATTGAGGATGCCGCCGCCAGGCAGTGCTCGCAGAGCTCCACCGAGCGGGCGTGGTCGGTGGAGTAGGCGCCGCTTATGTTGGGGGCCATGTCGGAGATGATCACGTCGGCGCGCCCGTCCAGCATCCCGCGCAGCCGCTGCAGCGATTCCGGGGAGCGGATGTCGCCCTTCATGGTCCGGGCGCCGGGGACCCGCTTGATGGGGCGGAGGTCGATGCCTACCACCGTGCCCCCCGGCTCCACCAGGTCGACGGCGACCTGCAGCCAGCCGCCGGGGGCGGCGCCCAGGTCCAGGACCTTGTCCCCGGGGCGGAATATGCGGAAGCGCTCGTCGATCTGCATGAGCTTGAATGCCGCCCGCGAGCGATAGTCCATCCGTTTGGCCATGCGGTAGTAGTGCTCCGCCCGCCTCTCCGCCACCCAGCGCCGGGTCATCGCATGATTGATTCCGGGGCTCCGATATATGCTTTCTGCCGCGGAGAACAATAATATACGGGTGTCCAAGATTACCGTGCGAGGGCAATGACTCGCGAAGCATGGACCTACGCCCGGGCGGGGGTGGACATCGACCGCAAATCAGGGGCCATAGGGTCCCTGGTGAAGCAGCTGGCCTACCGCCGCAAGGGGAGGGGCACCAAGGTGGACGCCGAGGGGCAGTTCGCCGGCCTCATCGATTTCGGGGACGTCTACCTCACGCTCTGCACCGACGGCGTGGGCACCAAGCTGCTGCTGGCGGAGGAGCTGGGGGTCTGGGACACCGTGGGCATCGACTGCGTGGCCATGAACGTCAACGACACCATATGCGTGGGCGCTGAGCCCATCGCCTTCGTGGACTACATCGCCATCGACCGTCCCGACGAGGCCCTGACCGCCGAGGTGGGCAAGGGCCTGGAGCGGGGCGCCGCCCTGTCCAACATGGACATCGTCGGCGGGGAGATCGCCGTGCTGCCGGAGATGGTCAAGGGCCTGGACATCTCGGGGACATGCCTGGGCTACATGGAGAAGGAGCGCCTCGTCGACGGCCAGGGCGTGGAGGAGGGAGACCTGCTGGTCGCTCTGCGCTCATCGGGGGTGCACTCCAACGGCCTCACCCTGGCGCGCAAGGTGCTGGAGAGCGAGGGCGTGCCCCTCGGCGACAGCGCCCCCGGCCTGGAGGGCAGCGTGGGCATGGAGCTGCTCCGGCCCACGGAGATCTACGTCCAGCAGGTCCTGGGCTCGCTGGACTGGAGCGAGGTGCACGGCATGGTCAACGTCACCGGCGGGGGGATGAGGAACCTGCTGCGCCTGCGCCGCGGGCTCTGTTACGAGATCGACCGCCCGCCGCGGCCGCAGCCGATCTTCAGCCTGCTGCAGGAATGGGGCTCCATAAGCGACGAGGAGATGTACCAGACCTTCAACATGGGCATGGGCTTCATCATGGCCATGCCCGAGGACGACGCCGAGGCGTTCGTCAAGGGCGCCGACAACGCTTCGGTAGTGGGGTCGGTGCGCGCCGGCGAGGGCGTGCGCCTGCCCGACGGCATCTCCTATCTCAATTATTGACCGCGGTGCGCGCAGACGGCGGCCACCACCGCGCCCAGCGCGGTGCATGTTTCCAAGGACATCCCCCTGCCGGTCACGTCGAGGTCGCGGCGGGGGATCTCGGCCACCTTCCGCGGCAGACCGTGGGGGCCGAGGCCGAAGACCAGCAGCACGCTGCTGCCCCTCTCCAGCATGGCCGCCACCTCGGACGCCGCCATCCCCTTCCCCTCCCGCGGGCGGGAGGTGGTGGCCACCGGCTCCCCCAGCTGCGGCGGGAAGCCCCTGCCGGGCGCGGGGAAGGACTGGAAGCGGCCCTCTTCGCTCAGCCGCTTAAGGTAGCCGCCGTCCTCGCCGATGCTGGTGCTGGACGCGACCCATTCCGCCAGCTCCGTCGGCTGGGCGAGGTCCTCGGGGAAGGGGAATCCGAAGGTGGCGAGGTTGGCGTCGAACGCCAGCGCCAGCGGCCCCGCCCGCGCCAATGCGCGGCGGTGGGCCTCGCGGAAGCGCAGCGGGTCGTAGGAGTTGTGCAGGCCGATGGTGAGCCGGCCGCGGCGGCCGGCCTTCACGGGCTCACTCTTTCTATCCCTGTCAGCTCATCGCCGTCCCAGTGGAATCGCAGGCGGTCGCGCCCTTTCCAGACGCCCTTCTGCAGGATGTGGCCGGCGATGAGGCTGAGGCCGATGGTGGCCTCCACGTAGGCCACCGCCTTGCGGGCCTCCCGGTTGATCTTGCCCCAGGACTGCGCCTCCTCGAAGGTGCAGCCCGACAGCCCTCCCCAGAAGGGGACGTCGGTGGTTACCTGTACGGCATAATGGTGGCCGCCCATGTCGTGGCCCAGCATCTCGGCGATGACCTCGAGCTGCTGGATGAAGTTCTTCGGTATGCCGCCGCCGATGTAGATCACGGCGGTCTTCTCCGAGCGTATCTTCACCTGGGTGAGCTCGTAGTTGTCGCGGATGGGGTCGAGGCTCATGGTCGGCTCGCCGCTGCCGCGCTTGCGCGCGTAGAGATGGGTCAGCCCGATGCCGATGGAGGAGTCGTTGAGCGCCGGCGCGAAGACCGGGACGCCGTGGCGGTGGGCGTTGCTGAGTATGGACTCGTCGTCGTCGATGTGGGCGCCCAGGATGTCCAGGAACTCCCGCGACGAGTACGGCCGCGGCTCCAGGGACTCGGCGATGCGGCCTATGTACTCGTCCGTCTCACGGAACTTCTCCTCGTCGACGATGGTGTCGTAGATGCGGTCGAGGTAGAGCTCCCTCAGGCCGAGGTCGTCGATCTGCGGCGAGCACTTGTAGTGGTGGTAGCCTCGGGCCTGGTAGAAGTCCTGGTACGGTATGGCGCCGATGGTCACTATCACGTCCACCACGCCCTTCTTTATGAGGTCGCAGATCACCTTGCGCATCCCGCCGGCGATCAGGGCGCCCGAGAGGCCGAGTATCACCGTGGGGCGGTCCTCGTCCTCGAGGGCGTTCTCCAGGGCGGCGGCGCAGGTGGCCAGCGCCCGGCTCTGTATGGAGCTGTCCTTGTAGGCCTCCATCAGGTCGCTGACGGTCTCGATGCGGTCGAAATCTATGGCCTTGACCTTGTCTTTCAGCACTTCCTCTCTTCGCAACCGATCGCCTCCCGGCAACTCAGACCCTGTGCCCGCCGCTCTGGCGGGGGCGGCTGCGTATCGCCTGCAGGTCGCCGTCCAGGAATATCTCCAGGTCGGGGTTCTCGGACTGGATGTCCTCGATCTTGCGGAGTACCTCTGTCAGGGTTATGTCGCTGTCCCTCACGTCGATGAATATCTCCCGCATGGCCCCTACCTCTTCTGTTGGATTGGCGGAGGGATATAAAACCTTTGCACGGGGGCCGCCGCGGGGCCAGGATGGCAGATGCTTTATATTCGCTATGCCGATATTACTCTGGACGGCGGAGCCGTCCGGGTGAGGGTCTTGAAGGCCACTACGCTGCTGGACTATGAGAAGGGGGAGGTGCCGGACCCCCGGGAATTCTTCGAGGCCAACCGCCGGCTGGAGGCGGAGAGCTACCGTTCGCTCATCGTCCAGGCCTACGGGCCGCCGGAGTCGCGCGCCCCGGCGGTCAAGGCGATGGTGAACGAGGCGGTTCTTCTCTACCTCACGGGGGAGCGACGGGGTTGATATGGCGGACAACGAAGGGCGCAAGGGCAGCGATTCGCTGCGGAAATGGCTGAAGGGCGACGACTCAAGCCTGGTCTCCTGGCTCTCCGGCGGGGGGCAGGAGGCGGAGGGGGAGGCCGCCTTCGAGCTGCGGAAGAGGATCATGCAGCTGGAGGACGAGAGGGCCCAGCTGATCAAGGAGCTCGAGGCGGCGCGGGAGGGCTCCGTCGCGAACGGGGTCACGCTCGATGAGATGCTCGACGCCCGCCCCTCGCTGCGGTCGAGGATGGAGCGCTTCCGCATGCGCATGGACAGCCTCAACAACAAACTGGACGCGACGGCCGAGCAGCTCTGCCCCGAGACGCAGAGGCACATAGAGGTGAAGAAGCGCATCGATGAGCTGGACACGGACATGCGGAGGGTGCTCCGCAACCTGCTGGAGCGCCCGGAGGCGGTGGACCGGCTCGCCAAGGAGGCGGGGGAGATCGAGGCCAGGCTGGAGGAGGAGACCCCTGCCCTCGAGGCGAAGCTGGCCGCCATCGAGGCCGACATGGAGAACAAGCGCATCGCCGACGCCGTCGCCAAGGAGAAGCTGGAGCTAATCGAGATGGGCGGCGACGAGGCCGGCGCCTTCCTCGACGAGCGCATGAAGGAGCTGGAGAACTGGAAGGAGGAGCGCATCACCCTCGAGCGCGAGAACCAGCGCCTGCGCGTGCAGCTGGAGGACCGCAACGAGGAGCTCAACCGCCTGCGCAGCCTGCTGCGCTACAAGGAGGAGGAGCTGGTGCGGCGCGAGGAGGACCTCATCTACCGGGAGAGGATGATCGAGGAGGAGCAGAAGCGCTTCGCCAGCGAGAAGGCGCAGATCGAGGGCATAGACGAGATCAAGCTCAAGACCCGCCTCGAGGAGCTCCGCGCCGAGATCAACGCCAAGGAGGAGGAGGTCCGCAACAAGGAGCGCTACCTCAACCAGAAGATGGAGGAGCTGCGCCGCCGCGAGCTGGGCCTCATCGAGGAGGAGATCGACGTCCGCGAGGAGGACCGCCGCATGGAGCTGGGCGTCAACAAGGCCCACACCGGGAACCAGAGGCTGAACGACCTCCTGCTGGGCGGCTATCCCTTCGGCAGCAGCATGCTGGTATACGGGCCGTCCTTCGTGGGCAAGGAGATCCTCGTCAACGAGTTCGTCGCCGAGGGGCTGGTCAAGGGCATCCCCGCCATCTGGGTGCTGACGGACATCAGCCCGGGGGAGATCAGGGCGGAGATGGCCGACCTGCTCTCCGGCTACGAGGAGTACGAGAAGCTGGGCCTGGTCAAGTACGTGGACGCCTACACCCGCACCGTGGAGGAGGCCGAGGACGACCCCTACGCCGTATACATCGAATCCCCGGAGGACGTCGAGGCGATATCGGCGGCGGTGGACAGCATCGCCGCCGAATACAAGAAGGAGAACGACTACTACCGGCTCGGCTTCCGCTCCCTCTCCAACCTCATCGCCTACTCGGACATCAACAAGGCCTTCCGCTTCCTCAGCCCCTTCATCGGCAAGCGGAAGAAGGAGCGGGCGGTGTCGCTGCTGGTGCTGGAGAAGGGCCTGCAGCAGGAGCAGGAGATACAGATGCTCAGCATGATAGTGGACGGGATGATCGACTTCAATGTGGACAACCAGCGCAACTTCCTCGCCGTCAAGGGCGTCACCGACGTGCAGACGAGGAACGACGTCCGCTACACCTGGAGCAAGCGCGGCCTGAACATCGGCTCCTTCACCCTGGACCACATCAAGTGATCAGGCGACCTCGGGCCCGGGGGGCGGCGGGCGCTTGACGTTGACCCGCGGCATGGGGAACGGGGGCGGGAGCTTGGCCTCGCGGGCCAGCAGCACCGCCGACACCATGCAGCTGGAGACGATGGCGCTGTGGATGACGTTGGCCTCCCCGCTGGGGATCTGGCCCTTCTCGATCCAGCAGGATGCCATCTCCTCGGCGGGCCCGCGGAACAGCATCTCGCCCTCGATGTTGAGGTAGCCGAGGCCGGAGTAGTTCACGCAGAAACGGAAGGCCGCCGAGCCCTCGCTGTCGGAGAGGGCGGTGAGCTGGGTTATGCTGCTGTTCTGGTCGATGCGGACGTTGGCCGCCCGGTCTCCAATCCTCTGGAACCGCTTGGCCTCGAGGCCGGTCATCTCCAACCTGGTTATCTCCAAGGGCGGCGCCATGCTATGCTCCAAACCGGGCTAGTCGTTTCGAAAGAACAGGCACGTATGGTGCCGCGGGCCGGACTCGAACCAGCGACTTCAAGATCTTCAGTCTTGCACTCTCCCAACTGAGTTACCGCGGCGTGTATCGCCTTAAAGACACAGTCCTTTTATAAACTTTACTGAATGGCCACAGAGATAAGCCTTTTCAATCAATATATATGTAGAGTCCACAATATACTAGCACTGGTCGGAGCCCGCCGATGAAGAGATTAGACAGAGCCGTGCGTTGGAAGATGAGGATGAGGGGCGATGACGGCGTGGCGTCCGTCATCGGCACCATATTCGCAATCCTGGTGCTGCTCACCCTGCTGTCGTTGCTGATAACCACGTACATCCCCGCCTGGGAGAAGGCCAACGAGCAGGAGCACATGACCGACATGGTCTTCCGCTTCTCCACTGTGAAGAGCGCCAACCTGGGCATGGGCACGGGCGAGGAGCAGTTCCTGGCCGTGCCATTGGCGCCGGCGAAGGTGCCGCTATTCGGCAAGACCGTGCTCGGAAAGCTGGATTTCACCCCCTCCTCGGTCTCGGACACCGGCATCAGCGTCACCATAGGGGGCGCCACCATAGGGGCGAAGGGCTCCTTGGACTACCGGGTGTTCCAGAACACCCTGTTGGAGCAGGTCGTCTCCTATGAGATGGGAGGGGTGGTGCTCGACCAGCCCGACGGCGGCCTGGTGAAAGTGGCCCCCACCATCTCCACGATCCCGGCCGGCGGCAACAATTATGAACTGAGGATAACGATGTTCGAGCTCAGCGGGGCCGACAGCGACAGGGTCGGCGACGGCAGCGCGGGCATCAGGCTGGAGGTCACCGACGTGCAGAATTACAACTACGATGCCGCGGAGGCGACCGTGGTCGTCAGCAGCGCCTTCGCCTCGGCGTGGGAGGACTGGTTCGATGACCGCTTCTCGGGGGTGGCCGACAGCATCGAGCTCGATGATGACGAGCTGACCGTGGAATTCAGCAACCTGACCAGCATCGAGATCAAGAAGGTCTTCACCGGGGTGGTGCTGGAATGAGCCCCACGGAGGCGGAGAGGGCGAGGTCGGGCGGCAGGCTGCTCGACCGCTACGCCAGGTTCCTGCGCAAGGCCTCCGGCAAGCCCACCATGGTGAAGGTGGCTCAGGCGAAGGAGGAGCCTGGGCCCAAGGGGGAGGCGGCGGGCGTCACCGTGATACCGAGCTACCCCGAGGAGGAGGCCGAGGTCATCGAGACCTACCCCATCAAAGAGGGTTACAGCTACATCCAGGTGGTCTACGACAAGGTCCTGAACGAGTACCGGCTCGACGTCATCGAGCCCGAGCTCGACGAGGAGCAGTCCCGGCTCCTCGAGCTGATCAAGGACACGCTGCAGCGCACGCTCGGCTACGACTGGGAGCGCCTGGGCAAGATGGAGAAGTCCCGCTACATAGCCGAGAGCGTCCTCGGCTACCTGGAGAGCCGCCGCATCGTCCTGGACAAGACGGCGCAGGCGAAGATCAACTACTACATAATCCGCGACCTGGTGGGCTACGGGCCCATCGACGCGCTGGTGCGCGATGACAGCGTCGAGGACATATCCTGCGACGGGCACGGCATCAGCATCTACCTCTATCACGCCCGCTACGAGAGCATCAGGAGCTCGGTGATGTTCGAAAGGAAGGAGGAGCTGGACTCGTTCATAATCGCCCTGGGGCAGCGCTGCGCCCGGCAGATCACCGTCTCCTCCCCGCTCCTGGACGGCACCACGCCCGAAGGCCACCGCGTGCAGGCCACCTACTCCGACGAGGTCACCGCCCACGGCTCCACGTTCACCATCAGGCGCTTCAAGGACCGGCCCTTCACCCCCACCGACCTGGTGCGGGGGAGGACGGCCTCCCCGGAGATGATAGCCTACATATGGATAGCGGTGGAGAACGGCGAGTCCTGCCTGGTCTGCGGCGGCACCGGCGCCGGCAAGACCTCGACGCTGAACGCGCTGGCGCTCTTCATACCGCCGGGGGCGAAGGTGGTGAGCATGGAGGACACCAGGGAGATCAACCTCCCCCATGACAACTGGATACCCAGCGTAACCCGGGCGGGCAGCGGGCAGCGGGACGAGCACGGCAAGGCCGCCGGCGAGATCGACATGTACGACCTGGTGCGGGCGGCGATGAGGCAGCGGCCCAACTACATCATCGTCGGCGAGGTGAGGGGCAAGGAGACCTACAACATGTTCCAGGCCATGGCCACCGGCCACACCACCTACTCCACCATGCACGCCGATTCCGTCAAGTCCATGGTCAGCCGCCTGGAGAACCCCCCGCTGAGCATACCGCGGATACTGCTGACCTCGTTGCGCAACGTCATCATCCAGGCGCCGGCGCGGGTGGGCAAGGACATGGTGAGGCGCGTCAAGGAGCTGGTGGAGATCGTCGGCTTCGAGCCGGACACCAACGAGCTGATAACCAACACCGTGTTCCAGTGGGACTCGGTGAGCGATGAGTTCGTCTACAAGGGCCAGAGCTACATGTTCGACAAGCTGATCGAGCTCAAGGGCATAACCCACGAGGACATGGAAAGGGAGTTCCGGCGCCGGGTGGACATCATCCGCTACATGGAGAAGAAGAACATAAACGACCACCGCCAGATATGGTCGCTCATCAACCGCTACAACAACGAGCCGGACAAGGTCATGAGGATAGTGGCCAAGCGTCTGGGGGAGGAGGAGAATGCCGCCTGAGATCTCCGACGTCTTCTCCCGCCTGGACCCCAGCAAGACCAAGACCTACTCGAAGACCAAGCGCTCCGAGGACGCACCTGAGCACGAGCATCCCCGCCTCATAAAGCTGCAGAAGGGCCTGAAGCCGGACTACATCAAGCTCACGCCGTACCAGGCCTTCTGCTGGAAGGTACTGGGGGAGCGGGGCTCCCGCTCCAAGGCGGACATCAAGCTGGAGGACGCGCTGCTGCAGGCGCACATGCCGCTCCGCGCCGAGGAGTACAAGGCGTACATGTGGTTCACCACCCTGCTGGCGGTTCTCCTGGCGGCGGCGGTGGGCATCGTTCTCCTGGCTGTGCTGGATCCCTTCGAGCTCGCCCTGGCGGTGGCGGTGATGCTGCCGCTGATCGCCGGGATGGCGGTCTACGGGCTGCTTTACATCATACCCGGGTCCAACGCCAGCACCCGGGGCCGGGACATCAACAAGCGCATCGGCCCCTCGATGAGCTTCATCTCCGCCATGGCTTCGGCGGACGTCAACGTGGACGTCATATTCAAGGAGCTGGCGCGCCAGGACATCTACGGCTCGGTGAAGGAGGAGGCGGAGTGGATAACCCGCGACACCGAGCTACTGGGCATCGACGTCATCACCGCCATATCCCGGGGGGCGCAGCGCACGCCGTCCGACCGCTTCCAGGACTTCCTGCAGGGGGTGGTGACCACCTCCACCTCCGGCGGTCAGCTCAAGCCCTATTTCCTGCAGAAGGCGGATCAGTACGAGAAGGAGATGAGGATACAGAACCGGGCCATGCTGGAGAACCTCGGCCTCATGGCCGAGACCTACGTCACCGTGGTGGTGGCCTTCCCGCTCTTCCTCATCATCATCATGGCGATAATGGCCATCATCGGCGGCCTCGCCCCCGGGATCGCCATCACCCTGCTGTACATGGTTACGGCGATAATGGTCCCGGTGTCGCAGTTCGGATTCATCTTCTACGTGTGGAACATGACGGAGGAGGCGCGGGCATGAGGACCGAGGTCATCAAGGAGGACATAATCGACCTCTCCCGGCTGCGGGGGGCCAAGGACCGGGACTACGGCTACCCGATACTGGGCGTGGGGCTGGCCATAGGGATGGTGTTCTTCGCCATCGCCGTGCTGGTCTACCTGGACGGCATGGCCGTCGGCCTGGAGTGGTACGAGGTCATGACCATCGGCCTGCTGGTGGTGCTGGGGCCCTACGGCTTCTACGCCACATCGGTGGCGAAGAAGAAGGCGGACATCGAGGCGCGCCTGCCCGACTTCCTCCGCGACGTGGCGGAGGCGGGCAGGTTCGGCATGACCCTGCCCGAGTCCATACGGGTGGCGTCGCGGGGCAAGTACGGCAAGCTCTCGCCGGAGATAAGGAAGATGGCGGCGCAGATAGAGTGGGGCGTGCCTGCAACCGAGGCCCTCACCCTCTTCGTCGACCGCATCAGGACGCCGCTGGTGGAGAGGATGATAGCCATCATCGTCAAGGCCAACAACGCCGGCGGCAACGTCTCCGACGTGCTGCAGATGGTGGCCAAGGACGCCCGCGAGGCGAGGCTGATGGAGGAGGAGCGGAAGGTGGAGATGGTCATGTACATGATGGTCATCTACATCGCCTTCTTCGTGTTCATCGCCACCATCTTCATAATGAACAGCGTCTTCCTGCCGGCGATGCTGGAGACCAACATCGAGGGGGCGATGATCAACGTGCCCATCATCACCGAGGTGCAGGTGGTCTTCGTGGTGTCGATCATCGTGTACGCGGTGGGCAACGGCATCATGGCGGGGGTGCTGCAGGACGGCCGGATCGCGAACGGGATGAGGCACGGCTTCATCATGCTCCTGGCGGGCATGGTGTCGCTGACTTTGCTGGGGTGATTTGAATGGCGAAGAAGAGCGGCGGTGTCGGGACCAAGACGAGGGGCAGCTTCACATCCAAGTACGGCTCCGTGCTCCTCAACATCAAGGACAAGCCCATGCGGGTGAAGATACCCACCCAGATCAAGGAGGAGCGGGACATCACCCGCATACCCCCCATCATCGGCGAGGACGTCCGCATGGTGGAGATCCATCCGGTGGAGGAGCCCTACACCTATGTGAGGATCAACTACGACCGTGACCTGGGGGAGCACCTCTACGAGGTGATCGAGCCGCAGCTCTCCGAGGACGAGGAGATACTGCTGGAGGCCTTGAAGGAGGCGCTCACCAGCATCCTGAACCAGACCGGGGAGGAGACCGGCGACGAGGAGCGCAAGGAGATACTCCGCATCGCCCTCGACCGCCTGCTGGAGAAGATGGAGATCGTGCTAGGCGATTCCTCCAAGGAGCGCATCTTCTACTATCTGCGCCGGGATTTCATCGGCTACGGGGCGATTGACGTGATGATGACCGACCCGCAGGTGGAGGACTGCTCCTGCGATGGAGTGGACATCCCCCTTTTCATCTACCACCGCAAGTACGGATCGATACGCTCCAACATCAGGTTCGACAACGAGCCCGAGCTGGACCGCTACGTGTCATGGCTGGCCCAGAAGTGCGGCAAGCACATCTCGGTGGCGAACCCGATGCTCGACGCCACCATGCCCGACGGCTCGAGGCTCAACGCCACCCTCTCCAAGCATGTCACCAAGCGGGGCTCGTCCTTCACCATCAGGCGCTTCCGCGAGAACCCCTTCACCCCGGTGGACCTGGTGCGCTTCCGCACCATGTCGCTGGAGATGGTGGCCTACACCTGGCTCTGCATCGAGTACGGCAACTCCATCATGGTCTGCGGCGGGACCGCCAGCGGCAAGACGACGACGCTCAACGCCACGCTGCTCTTCATACCGCCGCAGATGAAGATCGTCAGCATCGAGGACACCCGCGAGCTCAACCTCCCCCATGAGAACTGGATACCGAGCATCACCCGGCAGGCCTTCGGAGCGGAGATGGGCGGGGAGGTGTCGATGTTCGACCTGCTGCGGGCGGCGCTGCGGCAGAGGCCGCAGTACATGATGGTGGGCGAGGTCCGCGGCGCCGAGGCCTACGTGGTCTTCCAGGCCATGGCCACCGGGCACCCCTCCTACTCCACCTTCCACGCCGAGGACGTTCAGTCCATGGTCCACCGGATGGAGAACGAGCCCATCAACCTGCCCCGGGCGCTGCTGAGCTCCCTGGACGTGGTGCTGCTCCAGGGCCAGGTGAAGGTGGGGGACAAGATGACCCGGCGTGTTAAGGCCGTCACCGAGATGGTGGGGATGGACCCGGAGAGCGGGGAGCTCATCACCAACACCGTCTTCACCTGGAACCCGGCCGACGACACCTTCTACTACTCCGGCCACTCCTACATCTATGAGAAGATCAGGAGCATCAGGAACTGGTCGCCGCGGCAGATGGACCGCGAGGTCAAGCGCCGCATAGACATCCTCGACTACATGAAGGCCACCGGGGTGGACAACTTCCGCAAGGTGGCGTCCATCATCTCCTCCTACTACCGGGATCCCGAGGTCGTAATCACCGAGGTGCGGCGCAAGCTCAAGGAGAACAGGGAGGCCGAGAAGCCCCCCGAGGAGTGAGGGGGCTCAGCCCTTCTCTTCCTTCTCCTCATTCTCCCCCTCCTTCTCCTTATCGGATTCGGGGGGCTTGTCGCCCTGCTCGGGCTCCTTCGGCTTGCGCTTGACCACCACCTTCTTGCGCACAGGCTCGCCGGTCCTTATCTCCGGCTTCTTCTCCGGCTCCTCGCGGCGGACCACACGGCGGGCCAGCTCGGGCCCCGCCCCCCAATCGAAGACGTGGCCGCAGCGGTAGCAGTTCTTGCTCCCCTCCACATTGGGGGTGCCGCAGTCAGGGCAGGGGAAGGTCTTCTCCACCTTCTCCCCCTCCTCACGGGCGAGCCATTCGTCGAAGCTTATGAACTCGGGATGGGCCTTCCACCACTTCTTGAACCGGGATTCGGAGAACTTCTTCCCCATCTCCTCGCGGGCGGCCTCGCGGTAGGTCTCCAGGGACGCGTCGTAGGCCTCACGCATCTGCTGCATGTAGTCGCTCTCCTCCTCGCCCACGATGGTGCTGCCGATGAAGGCGGCACCGCACTCGGGGCAGCTGCTGGAGTCTGCCGGTATCCAGCTGGAGCACTCGCTGCACTTGGCGGTCCCGATGTCGAAGTCGGTCCCGCAGTTGGGGCAGCTGCGGGAGGACTCGGGGATCAGGGCGTGGCACTCGCCGCACTCCGCCATCCTGCCCAGGCTGTAGCGGTACACATAGAGGCTGAAGGCGCCGATGATGGCGGCGATCACCGCGATTATGATCAGCCAGACCCAAAGGGGCTGATCGGTGATGGCCGTCGTCGGATTGACGGTGGCCTGCAATGTGGTGCTGGTCGCCTCCACCCCATCGACGTTCACCTCGCTCACGAGCGCCACGGTGCCGGCCATATCGTCGGTGGCCTCGATCTCCACCTGGTAGAAGCCGTTGTCAGTGGTCTGGGCGTTGCGCTGCGCCACCACTTCGCCGTCCTTGAGAACGGACACTGTTACCGTCTCCCCTCCTAGGTTCTGGGCCCTGTCGTGGAAGTTCGTCACCGTGCCGGTTATGATTATGGCTTCGCCAGCATCGTAGACCACGAACGGGGTGTTGATGGTCACCCGCGGCACCAGCGGATCCACCGTGAAGGCGGTCTCGAGGCGGTTGTTGCTGAAGTCGCGCTCGTCCTCCGTCTGGAACTCGTTGATGTGTGCCACAAGGGTGTAATTCCCGGGGTCGGCGTCGACCTTCCACGTCACGGTTCCGCTGAAGTTGCCCCCGGCGGGAACGTTGATGGATCTGTCATCATAGGTGACCGTGCTGTTGACAATCTCCTTCTTGGTCGTCCCGTCGAAAAGGTACATGGTGAGGCGGGCTCCATTGAAGGTGCTCAGCCCCTCGTTCTCGACTGTGAAATCGATCTCGACTGTCTTGCCCACCGGCGCTTCGTCCAGCAGGCCGACCTCGGACATTACCAGGTCCGGGCGGTCATCTACGAAGTTGGCGCTTACGCTCGCCGTGTTCTCGGTGTAGTCCGACTCGGGTATGCCCCCGGGCTTGAACTCCCCGTGGTTGACTGTGACGATGAATTCCAACGAGGAGGTCTGTTCCTCGTCGGGGGACTTGGCGTCCTCCCAGACAGTCGATGGGAACACCGATTGTCCTGCGGCTATGAGAGGTATGGTCTTAGAATCGATTTCCTCTTTAAAAACTCCGTCCTCGAACAATTCGACTTTGACGCTGACGTCCGTCGCGTTGTAGACGCCCTCGTTCCTGATCTGGTAAGCAAGGACCACATTGTCATCCTGTTTGATGGGGCCGGTGGAGGTCCTGAACAGCTCTACGATGACGAGATTGACGGTCATGTCCACGCTGGCGGACGTGCCGTCGATTATACCGTCAGCGGAAAGCACCACAGCATCGAGCAGAAGCTCTCCGGGATGCGTCTGCTCGAAGAGTACGCTCACCGTTACAGTGTCGCCGGCATCGAGCACATCGACCTCGGAGCTCACGTTGGAGGTGCCGTTAACAACGAAGTCCACCTGGAAAGGCTCGACCAGGTTCCTGTCCCCATCGTTGGTCACGTCCACCGCCAGGTACGTGCCGGTCTCGTTCCTTATCTGGTACGGTTCCGAGAGGTTGAGGGCGGGGGCGCTGCCCGTTATGGTTATCGGTTTTATAACGTCCTCGTTCAACGAGGGCTTCAAGTATGGATACGATCCGAAGCTTATGTTGCCGTACCCTATGACATAACCTCCGGGGCCTGAGCTGGCCTTCAGTGACCAGACGTAGTGCGAGATGCCACCGCTGTCCATCGTGTTGGAGAGCAACGGCAGCCTGACCCCTCCATCGGCGTCGGTGCGGTTGAAGTCGTCGGCATTGCGGTCGAGCCAGTCAAGGACGGCCGCGGGCGGCGTCGAGCCGCCGCCGTTATAGGGGGGGTAGGAGGCCGACTC
>SL_5KL_010_SEDDRAFT_10000585_pt1 | contig 23379 bp, 22 predicted proteins | sample SodLakKL_010_SED_FD_9118 | JGI IMG/M metagenome (IMG submission 9118) | reverse complement strand
TCTCAGCTCCATCAGCTGCGGGGTAGAGTGGGGAGAAGCAAATTATCCTCCCTCTGTGTGCTGATAGCCGAGCCGACTACCGAGGATGCCTGCCAGAGGTTAGAGGCTCTGCGATCCAGTGGTGATGGTTTTGTTATTGCCGAACATGACCTGGAGATCAGAGGGCCGGGTGAGTTTTTTGGTACAGAGCAGCACGGACTTCCGGAGATGAAGATCGCTGATCTCAGACGGGACAGCAGGCTGCTTAGGCTGGCCCGCCAGGAGGCCGGCAAAATAATTGCTGCCGGCCAGGGGCTTGAATTTCTTCAGAGAAAAAATATTGAACTTGATGAGCTGGAATTAATAATATAGATTTTGGTGAGGGAGATTTAGGTGAGGGCTGATGAGGATAATTGCAGGGAAAAACCGGGGAAGAAAGCTGAAATCACTGACCGGCAGCAGGGATGTCAGGCCGACCAAAGATTTTGTCAGAGAGGCTGTTTTTAACATGCTGCAGAATTTTCCTGAGGGCAGAGAATGTCTGGATCTCTTTGCCGGCTTCGGCGGGATGGGACTGGAGGCCTACAGCCGGGGAGCGATCAGGGTTGATTTCGTGGAATATTCTCGGAAAAACTGCCAGGTAATCAGGGAAAACATTTCTCGCCTGGGTGCCGGCGAGTCCTGTGAGGTCCACTGCCTGGATGTGCTGGATTTTCTGGAATCAGAGAGCGGTAGTTATGATCTGGTATTTATCGATCCTCCCTACAGTTTTGAGAGCTATCATGAGGTTTTAAAAAAACTGAGGATTAAAAACCTGTTACATGAACCTGCTATAATTGTGGTGGAACACTCCGGGGATAGGGATTTTGCCGCCCCGGAGGAATATTTGCTTTTAAAACAGAGAACCTATGGAGAAAGCGGAATTACTATGCTGGAGTATCAGGGTTAGTTTTATACTGTTGAAGGTTCAGTTAGGAGGAAATCTATGGCTAATAATAGAGTGATCTATCCCGGAAGTTTTGATCCCATAACCAGAGGACATCTTGATATTATTAACAGGGCCAGAAATCTTTTTGCTGAAATTATTGTTGCTGTCTTTAACAATCCTCAAAAAGATCCCCTTTTTTCCATGGAAGAAAGAGAGGACCTGCTGAGACAGGCCACAGCTGATCTAACAGGAGTTAAGGTTGACTCCTTTTCGGGATTGACGGTGGATTATGTCAGAGAACAGGGTGCTATTGCCATCCTTAGGGGGCTGCGAGCTGTCTCCGATTTTGAGGGAGAATTTCAGATGTCAGCCATGAATAAAGAGCTGAACAGCGAGGTAGAGACTGTTTTTTTGATGACCAATACCAGGTATGCCTTTCTCAGCTCCAGCGTCATCAAGGAAGTGGCTCAATTTGGGGGAGATGTTTCAGAACTGGTGCCGCCCTGCGTGGAAGAGGCTTTGCAGGAGAAGTTTCGCAGGTAATTTCGACACAGTAAAAGATAAAACAATAAATTCCAGCATAAACAGTAAATATTCCAGTTGATTTTCAAATTTTGATATAATATAATAAAAGTAGATAAGAATAATTGGGTTTATTGATATTTATAATTATTATGAGGAGGAGGGCTAGTGGATATAAATTTAGAGAAAATATCCAGTTTAGACATAGATAATCTAAAAAATATCCGAAAAAAAATTGCTGATAGGATTCTTAAAACTCCCTGTATCTACAGTGAGAGTTTAAGCAATATCTGGAACAGGGATATATATCTTAAATTAGAGAACTTACAGAAAACTGGAGCTTTTAAAATTAGAGGTAACTCCTATAAGCTGCTTTCCCTTGATAAAAATGAAATCAAAAAAGGTGTTGTCACAGCCTCCTCCGGCAACCATGGTCTGGGTCTTTCTCTGGCCGGCAGTCTAGCAGAAAGCAAAGTACAAATTTATGTGCCTGAAAAAACCCCCCAAAATAAGATTGAAAAAATTAAATCCTATGGGGCTGAAGTTTCTATAAAGGGAAAAACCTATGATGATGCTGTGGAGTTTGCTAAAGAAAAAGCTGAAAACTCGGATATGACATATATTCCAAGTTTTGATGATTTTGAAATTATCCTGGGAAACAGCACCCTGGGACTGGAAATTTTTGAAGAGGTTGCTAATCCTGAAATGGTAATTTGTCCCATTGGAGGAGGAGGAGGAGCATCCGGTATCAGCATAGCAAGAGATATAATGTCACCGGAGACAGAAATAATCGGGGTTGAAGCTGCCGGAGCTGCTTCCATGAAAGAATCNCTAGAGACAGGTAAAAGAACAACTTTGTCTAATGTTACAACTTTAGCAGATGGGATAAAAGTGGCCCAGCCAGGCAAACTGCCCTTTCAAATTCTCAAAGAAAGAATTTCCGGGATTAAAACTGTCACTGAAAAACAGATGAAAGAAGCCTGTTATTTGCTGTTAACTGAAGCCAAAATTACGGCAGAAATGGCAGGTGCTGCTTCAGTGGCGGCTCTGAATGAAATTGATTTAACTAAAATTAATGGTCCAATAATTTGTATAATTACGGGGGGTAATATAGATAGGGGGTTGATTGAGGAAATTTTAGCAGCAGGGAGGTGAAGAGCTTTTCTCAAGTTTTATTAGAAAAATTATTGTTATACTGGACCTGGCAAGCTTGGCAAAAAAATAAGGAGGGTTAAATAATGAAATTTTTCAAGATTTTTTTAATTGCTCTGCTTATGATAACTTTCGCTGCGTTTCCGGCTTTTGCTGAGGCTGACTATGAGATGGTTATCGGTCACCACTTCCCGATTGATCTTGAGAATAATGAAGTTCACCCTGCCCTGATCCGATTTCAGGAACTGGTTGATCTCTATACCGATGGAAACGTGGCTGTAGAGGTGCACGGAGGAGCTACCCTGGGTTCTGAAGTGGAAGTAACCGAGGAGGCTCAGGCTGGTATAACAGTACAATCTTCAGTTCTTTCTTCTGGCGCAATGTCATCCTTTTATGAGCCATATCAGATTATGACAACCCCCTTTCTCTTTCCTGATTATTTAACTGCCTGGGCATTTTTTGACAGCGACTGGTTTGCAGATTTTATGTATGATATGCGAGAAGCTACCGGGTTGAGATATTTAGGTACCTTCGATGACGGAGGAGGATTTGTTGCCTTTACCAATGATGTAAGACTTATTAGAACTCCAGAAGACCTGCAAGGGATTGTAATCAGGGTAGAAGAGAACCCGGCCCATATCACAATTATTGAAGCAATGGGAGCCAGTGCAGTACCGCTTGAGTGGGGCGAAGTACCGACAGCTCTTGATACAGGCATAGCAGATGGTCAGTTTAATGCTCCCGGGTTAAATGCCGCTATGGAATTCTGGGAGCTGGTTGATTATTCCACCTGGTCCAAGCATATCTTCAATACCCTGACCTGGGTGGTTAATGACGACTGGTTTACCGACCTTCCTGAAGAATATCAGGATGCCATTTTACGGGCTTCCCGGGAAGCAGTGGCAGTTTCTCGAGGCGTTTCCACCCAGTTAACCTTAAGAGGATGGGAAAAATCGGAAGAGCGCTTTGTTGACACCCATGACTTAACTCCTGAAGAACAGGAAAGATTTAGAGAGGTAACCAGACCTGCCTTTGAAGAGTGGATTGTCGAAGATTTTGGAATAGATGAAGACCTGCTCAATGACCTGTGGGAGACCGTCGATAGAATTAATGAGGAGTTAACCCAGGAATACAGGAGAAAGTACGGTTATTAAAAATTTTATATTAAAATAGAGATAGAGAGACCAGAGGGGGAGGGTAAAACCTCCCTCTATTCTTATAGCTTGTTACTATAAATATACTGGAGGTGAGCAAAATTTTTCCTGAAAAGGTTTCCCTATATATCCAGAAAACAAGCGATGTGGTGAATAAAATAGCTCTTTATATTTCTGCCTCTCTGGCCTTTGTGATGTTTGCTATTACAGTTTATGGTGCTTTTATGAGATATGTAATAGGGTCGCCAAGACCATGGCCGATGCCTGTCGCCAGAATATTAATGATCTGGGTGAGCATTCTGGGTATTACTGTGGCCTTTAAAGAACATCAACATGTTGCAGTTGACAGTCTGCGAGAAAGAGTTCCAGTTAAGGTTAAAAAGTTGTTGTATATTTTAATATATTTATTGATAGCATTATTTGCAGTTGTTTTAGTTTGGAAGGGGTGGGAGGTTTTTCTGGTCTCAAGACAGCTGTATATGATAACGGCAAGATTGAGACTTCCCTATCAGGTTTCAATAATTTCTCTGCCGATAAGCGGGGTTATTCATCTAATTCACATTCTAGCTATATTTACTTTAATGAAAGAGGATTTTGATAAAATTGAAGTATCCCAGGATCAGCTGGGCGCTATTGAGATTTCTGGAGAAGGAGGGGATTAAAATATGCTGTATGCTTCAATAGCTTTTATTATTTTGATGCTGATTGGTCTTCCGATTGGATATATATTCGGAGTGGCCGCTATAATAGGTTATATTGATTTAGGTGGAGTTGCCTTTCTCAGAACTATTATAACCAGAATGCATGGAGGAGCTCAGGACTTCATGCTAATTTCAATCCCGTTTTTTATCCTGGCAGCTGAATTTATGAATCGCGGGGGAATAACTAAAAGATTGATTAACTTTACCATGAATATAATCGGACATTTTCGCGGGGGACTTTCGCATGCAAATATTTTGGTTAGTATGCTGTTTGCAGGTTTGACGGGAGTGGCTATAACTGATACAGTGGCTATAGGGAAATTATTAATTCCAGAGATGAAAGAACAGGGTTATGATGCCGGTTACAGTGCAGCAGTAACAGCTACTTCCTCGGTGATGGGACCGATAATTCCACCCAGTGTTGTAATGATTATTTATGCAACATTGTTACGAGGTGTTTCTGTGCCAGCATTATTTGCCGGGGGAATACTTCCTGGAATTTTGATTGGGGTATTATTGCTGACAGTTAGTGTGATCATTAGCAGAATCAGAAATTATCCTGTTAGAGAGAGAGCCAGCCTTAAAGAGCTGCTTTTATCTGTTAAAGATGCTTTGTTGGCTCTATTAACTCCTGTGATTATTCTGGGAGGCATTATCTTTGGGGTTACAACTGTAGCCGAAGCTGCAGCTCTGGGAGCATTTTATGCTCTGTTTTTAGGAGTGGTAGTTTATCGAACTATCAGTCTAAGTGATATCTGGAAATCACTTGAGGAAACTGTGATAGTCACCGGGGTAGTCTTTCTTTTGTTGCTGGGGGCAGGTGTCCTGGGATGGTTGATAACAAGGGCAGGTGTTCCTGCCGCTATGACCGAGTTCATTGTAGGGATCAGCCCTAACCCCCTGGTACAGCTGGCCCTGATTAACGTGTTTTTAATCATTTTAGGAATGTTTATTGATGTAATTCCAGCTGTTTTAATTGTAGCACCAATAATAGTACCGGCGATGCATCAATTAGGCTTTGACCCTCTGCATTTTGCAATTGTAATGTTAGTTAACATCAACTTAGGTAATGCCACCCCGCCCATGGGAATGACTTTAATGACAGCAACAAAACTGGCAGATATTTCTTATGAAAAGGGAATGCTACCTGCATTACCTTTTATAGCCAGCATGATTTTAGTCTTAATCCTTATCTCATATTTGCCTATCAGTGTGCTTTGGATACCAAGACTACTGGGATTATGGTCCTGAGGAACCAGAAATTTTCAGCAGCCAAACAGAGCCTTAATTTGTTTGACAGAAAGCTTAATTTAATGGTTTAATTTGTGAAAATTATCAGCTTTAGTTTGAGCTGCAATCCAATTAGGGTTTGACCTGCAATTTAATAATGTTAATAAAAGGAGACACTGACCGTCAGGAGGCTGGAGTGCTGTGAAACTAAATTCTTTTAAAATATTTCAAAAGGTAGTCGATACCGGCAGCTACTCCCTGGCTGCTGAAGAGCTGGGACTGACACAGCCGGCAGTCAGTATGCAGATGAAGTCGCTGGAGGAGTTTTTTGACTGCCAGCTGATTGTCAAACAGGGAGGAGAGCTGTCTCTGACCTCCGGCGGGGAGATTCTTTACCGGAACTCCCGGGAGATAATCAAGAAATGGGAGGCTACCCGGTTAAGTATAAGCCAGCTTAAGAGTGAACCGGACGGGCAGATTAATATTGGTGCCAGCACCATACCCGGCGTCTACTTTCTGCCGGAAAAGCTGATTGAGCTGCAGAGAAATTTTCCCGGGCTTAAATTGCACAGCCGGCACGGTGACAGTCAGGAGATGATTGACAGTTTGAAACAGGAAGAGGTGGATTTGATTGTAATTGGCAGGCTGTTAAGTTCCGACAGCTACCGGGCAGTTCCGGTGGCCGAAGACAGTTTAAAATTGATTGTTCCGAAGGAGCATGGTCTTTCTCAGGCAGATAACCCCGGTCTGACTGATTTATTTCAGGAAAAATTTATTTTACGGGAAGAGGGTTCTGGAACGAGAAAGGTTATGCTGGAAGCTCTGGAAAAAAAGGGCTACAGCCTCCGGGATTTAAAAATTTCCTGCTTTCTGGGGAGCACCGAGGCGGTTATTGCCGGGGTTGAGGCCGGTCTCGGGATTTCATTGGTTTCCCGGCTGGCAGCCAGCAAGGCAGCAGAATGCGGCAGAATCAAAGTGCTGGAACTGACTGAGCTTGACCTCAAAAGAATGCTTTATCTGGTTTATAAAAAGGGTCGGGAAGAGGAGGAACTGCTGGGAGCAGTAATTAATTATTTAACTTGAACCTGAGAAATTCAATCTGTACTAGCTAAATTCAATTTGTATTTGCTAAATTCAATCTTAATTTGCGATATTTGATTTTTTCTTTTTCCGCTGGTAAAGGCCGTTAAGACAGGGAGAGATATTAACAGAAAATTCATAGAAGATAGACAGGGCACACAAAGGTTCCGAGACGTAAAGCAGATATTTGAACACTTTTGCGAAATTATTTCTGCTTTTTTGTCTGCTATCTGCGATTTAATTTTTAGGACAAAGAGTTTTAAATAAAAAATTGCAGGAAAACAAAATGTTATTGTCAAGTGTATTATATTGAAAATTTGCAGAAAAATTTTCATCTATTGTTGTGCCCCAAAGGGTCATGGCGGTTTACCTTGAAAATACATCATATTATTTTCATTTATTGTTGTGTCCCAGAGGAGCATGATAGTTTATCTTGAAAATATGCTGTTGTATTTTCATTTATTGTTGTTCTCTGAAGGAGCATGATAGTTTACCTTTAAAATTTGCAGAAAAATTTTCATCTATTGTTGTGTCCCAGAGGGGCATGGCGGTTTATCTCTTTCAATCCTGACAATAAGTTCCAGCCAGTAAAGTCAATTAACCAGCTTTAGGTCAGCAACAAGGAAATTTAAATTAGCCTTTTTATTATACTTCTTCAAATTAGCCTTTTTATTTCACTTCAAAGATTAATGTTTTTATTTTACTTCAAAGATTTACTTCAAAGATTAGTGTTTAATTTATCTCATAGAGGTGTTAGGGAATGATATCAGATGTTAGGCAGGTGTGAGACATATGAAAGCAGAGATTCTGGTTGTTGATGATGAAGAAAAGGTGAGAAAAGTTATTTCCCGTTATCTGGAGGAAGAAGGGTTTAAGGTGCGGACCTGTGGTCGGGGTGATAGAGCCCTGGAAATGGCGCTGGAGGAAGAGCCGGATCTGATGATACTGGACCTGATGCTTCCTGGTTTAGCGGGAGAAGAAGTGGCCCGGGAGATAAGAAAACACTCGAACCTGCCAATTTTAATGCTGACCGCCCGTTCTTCAGAAAGAGAGAAACTTCAGGGTTTTGAACGGGGAGCGGATGATTATGTAGTCAAGCCCTTCAGTCCCAGAGAACTGGTTGCCAGGGTCAAGGCTATTTTGAAAAGGCAGAACTATAGAAATCAGGAGATGATTGAGGTCAATAGTAATATTAATTTTTTGCCGGAGGAGGCCAGGGTCACCATCTCCGGTGAGGAGGCCGGGTTAACAGCTACTGAGTTCAGGCTTTTTCAGGTGCTGCTGGAAAATAGAGGACGGGTCTTAAGTCGGGAACAGCTGGCTCAAAGAGCCCTGGGCTTTGATTATGAGGGTTTTGATAGAACTATAGATGTTCATATTAAGAATATCAGGAAAAAGCTATCCCTGAAGAAAGACCAGCTGATTGAAACAGTCTACGGTATGGGATACCGAATGAAGGATGTTATAGCTAATGAAAAGCCTGAAAACTAAATTTTTTATCAGTTTACTGGCAATAATTATCCTCTCCCTGGCGGCGGTAGCTCTGGCGCTGAACTGGAGTCTGGACAGAGTTTTCTTTGATTATCAGCTGCAGGAAAGAGCCCGGGAGCTCGAAGAATATGAGATTTACCTCAATGAGGTTTATCAGGAGATCAACAATCGAGCTGAGATCAGGAATATGGTTGAGGAATATGCCTCTGTTAATAATTTAATTTATCACCCTATTCCCCGGGGACATGGCAGTATGATGAGGGATATGCATCCCGATAGCAGGGGTCAGGCCCGGATGCAGGCAATGATGGAAGAGGGATATGAACTATTTGTGGGGGGTGAAAGCCTGGGTTATTTATCCTGGCCGGAAGAAAATGATCAGTCGCTGCTGGCTGCTGAAATTTCTGCCAGGACGGCTGAATTTAGCCGTAATATTTATGGATTTCTGGTTCCTCTTGGTCTGGTTCTGGTGGCTCTAGCAGCTGGTTTGAGCTACTATATCAGCAGAAAATTAACTGAACCTATCCGGGGCTTTGCCGGAGCTGTTAAGGAGATTCGCGGGGGAGATTATCAGGTAGAGATTTCCCAGCAGTATCCGGAAGAGCTGCAGGAGCTGCACCGGGAGATCAATGAATTGGGCAGGAGACTGAAATATCTGGAAAAAGTTCGGAGAGAATCTGCTTCGGATCTAAGCCATGAGCTTAGAACTCCCCTAAATAATATTCTTAACTATTTAACGGCCCTGGAGGATGGCTATCTGGAAGTAAATGAAGAAATTCTGCAGGATCTTCAGGAAGAGACCGAGAGGTTGATCGATTTAAGCAACAGGCTGGATGATCTTTCGTCAGTAGAGAAGAAAATTTTTAATTTTGAGGAGGAAGATGTCAACCTAAGGAAGTTTTTTGAGCAGCTGAGCCAGAAGTTTTCCCGCCGGGCGGAAAATAAAAGCTTGAGCTTTCAAAGTGAGAACTCACTTCCCGAGGAGAGTTTTTGCCTTGACCAGGAAGCTCTGGCGATAATTCTGGAAAATCTGGTTTCCAATGCCATAAAGTACACCGATCCCGGGGGCAGGATTGAATTAACTGCCAGAATTAAGGAAGGGAGACTCAGGTTTTCCGTAGCAGATAGCGGGATGGGAATAGACGATGATGAACTGGACTTAATTTTTGAAAGGTTTTACCGTACCGATAAATCCCGAAATCGAAAAACCGGGGGAACCGGGATTGGACTGGCAATTACCAGAGAATTGGTTGAATCTCTTAGCGGCAGTATCAGGGCTGAAAGCTTCAGTGAAGGCAGCAGGTTTATAGTGGAAATTCCACTTAAGAAAAAAGGATATTGAGGTAATAACTCCTGAGAGAGAATTAAAACAGGAGAATATTACTAAAGATAGAATGTGACCAAAGTGAATGAAGCTTATTAAGGTGAATGAAGCTTATTAAAGATGAAAATAAGTGAGTATCACTTAATATAGGGAAAACAATGATCAAAAGAGTATCTATAAATGGAGTATTACAGCTGGTGTAGAAAGGATGAAATTATGGATTTTAATTTTAACCGCTATAAATTTAGCTCGGAAAGAAAGCTGACTATGGCCAGTCGGGGAGCGGTGGCTGCCAGCCAGCCCCTGGCGGCACAGGCTGGGCTTTCGCTGCTGCAGCAGGGGGGAAATGCCTTTGATGCTGCTCTGGCTGCTGCTGCAGTTTTAACTGTGGTTGAGCCCACCTCTAACGGCCTGGGAGGAGACTGTTTCGCCCTTTTTAAAGCCGATGATAAAATCAGAGGTCTAAATGCCAGTGGTTATCTGCCAGAAAATTTTGTCCTAGAACAACAGAGTAAGGCTGTTTCAGCTGATTCCAAGCTGCAAAAAAAACAAAAAAAACAAAATGAACAAAAAGGACATAAAGGACATAAAGGACAAAAAAGAGAAAAAAGAGAAGATGGAGAAAATGGAGAACAAGGACAAAAGGGTAAAAATGAGCAAAAAACTGGAGCTGACAGGCTTGATCCATACAGCTGGCAGGCGGTGACTATACCGGGCCAGCTGGCAGGCTGGAAGCATCTCCGGGATAACTATGGCAGTCTGGACTGGGACACAATTTTGAGGCCGGCCTGGTATTATGCCAGCAGGGGTTTTCCGGTTTCACCGGTTGTCGCTGTTAACTGGGAGCGGGCACTGGAAAAGTATAAAGATGAGCTTTCGGGAGAATTCAGAGAAAATTTTCTGGAGAGCTTTTCCTTTGCAGGCCGGGCTCCCCGGCCGGGAGAAATCTGGAGATCCCCCCGGCAGGCTGAAACCTTTAGTCGCCTGCGTCAGGCTGGAGTTGAAGATTTTTACCGGGGAGAGCTGGCTGAAAGAATTGCTGATTTTGCAGATAGAACAGGGGGATTCATTAATTTTAGCGATCTGGCTTGCTATCAGCCCCGGGAGGTTGAACCTCTGAAAATTGAGTACCGTGGTCATGAGATTTTCGAACTGCCTCCCAACGGTCAGGGGCTAATTGCGCTGCAGGCTTTAAAAATTCTGGAGGGATTTGAGTTTGCCGATCATGGCAGCGGGGAAGAACTTCATGTCAGAATCGAGGCTCTCAAACTGGCCTTTGCCGATGGTAAAGAACATATCGGGGATCCGGAAAAATTGAGGGTCAACCCGGAAATTTTACTGCAGGAAAGTTATTTGAGTAAACGCCGTCAGGAAATCAAAGAAGAAGCCCGGATATTTCAACCGGGAGAGATTGACCGCAGTGGAACAGTTTATCTGGCTGCAGCTGATGATCGGGGCAATTTAATTTCCTTTATCCAGAGCAATTATACCGGTTTTGGCTCGGGAATTGTGGTTCCAGAAACTGGAATTTCCCTGCATAACAGGGGGTATAACTTTGTGCTGGATGAGAAATCAGTTAATTATCCTGAGCCAGGTAAAAGACCCTACCATACCATAATTCCCGGCTTTTACCGCAAACAGGGTGAATACCTTGGCCCCTTCGGTGTGATGGGAGGATTCATGCAGCCTCAGGGTCATTTGCAGGTAATCCAGAACATGGTGGACTATGGCTGTAATCCTCAGGAGGCTTTAGATGCTCCTCGCTGGCGCTGGCAGCAGGAGAAGAAGGTAGTGCTGGAAACTGGTTTTCCAGATTATCTGGCTGGAGAACTGGAAAGACGGGGCCACGAGATAGAGATAACCTCCCGGGCAGGAGGTTTTGGCCGTGGTCAGATAATTTTCCAGGATCTTGAGAATGGAACACTGCTGGCTGCTGTTGAGCCTAGAGCTGACAGTCAGGCAGCGGTATATTAAAAAAATCCTGAATAATCCCGTATAAACCGTGTATATAATCCTGTATAATGTTGCATATAATGTTGCATATAATGCTGTATATAATGCTGCATCTGATTGATATTCTAATAATTTCATTGATTGATTTACTGTACTGAGAGGTAGTGATGGAGATGAGAGATAGAGATAAAAAAAATAGTGAAGAGCGGAACCTTCAAAACCCCCAAAATTCTGGAAAGAGCGAAAACTCAAGGAATTTTCGAAGAACCCGGGAACCCCGGGTGCCCACCCGCTATAAGATAATTGGGCTGCTGCTGCTGGTTTTTGTGGCTTTAAATTTTATTCCTTCGGGATATTATATACTTGAACCGGCAGCACCTATGGCCCTGAGGGAAATTATTCAGGTTGAGGAGAGTTACCGGGAAGAGGACTGGGGGGAATTTTACCTGACTGCTGTAGGACAGAGAAGGGCAACACTCTGGGATCTGGGGTTATTTTTTCTTATGCCGGCCCGGGAAGACAGGGAGCTGTCACCGGTGGAAGCCACTATTCCTCCCGATATGTCAGAAGTAGAATATCTGGAATTCATGTCCCGACTGATGCAGGATAGTCAGCTGGAAGCTCAGGCGGCAGCCTATCGGGAAGCAGGCTACCAGGTTGCCATTTCCAGTCAGGGGGTTGAAGTTGTTCAGGTGATGGAGGAGAGCAGAGCGGTAGATATTCTTAAATCCGGAGATATTATCAAAGAGATCGAGGGGGAGAGGGTGGAGATGCCCTCGGAAGCCCAGCAGGTAATCAGAGGTTTCCCGGCCGGCAGCGAGCTCAACCTGATAATTTTGCGGAACGGGGAGGAAATAGAGGTTGAGGTTATCACAAGAGAATATGAAGATGATCCAGAAAGATCTTCTCTGGGTATCTATATAACCTCCGCCGGCCTGGATTATGAGATGCCGGAAAGGGTAAGCTTTGCTCCTGGCAATCTGGTTGGACCCTCTGCCGGGATGATGTTTGCCTTAGAGATCTATAATCAGCTTACCGAAGAGGATATAACCGGAGGCAGGAAGATAGCCGGCAGTGGAACTATCAATTACCGGGGGGATATTGGCCCGGTTGATGGAGTTAGATTGAAGTATAAGTCGGCTGTTGATCTCGGGACTGAGCTTTTCATTATTCCTGCAGATCTGCCGGGGGATATCGATCTGCTAAATGATATTGAGATTATTGAAGTGGAATCCTTAAGCGAACTGCTGGATAAGCTGCAGATTTAAACTTTTATCAGGGGTCGGGTAAAATCCAGCCCGCTCTGTCCTGTCTTAGGGGAGGGGCGGAGGCAGCTGTAGATGTCGCTGGCCAGAATTTCGAGACTGAGATGGAGTGTCAGGGGATCCTGACTGTCGGGATCAGCTTCGGTGATAAAACTGGCAGGGTTGATAATTACCGGGACACTGGCCTGCTGATCCAGTTTAGCCAGCAGAGACTCTCCCCGGCTTCCGAGAGCCAGAACCCTGAGATAGGGGGGGAATTTTGCTGTCAGCCTATCCAGTCTGCTGTTGGTCAACCGGCAGAGAGCCTGGGTAAAGGCCCGCTGAATTCTGCTTCCAGGATATGTGGGTGAGGTCAGACTTTTCAGCAGGTGCTGATAGGACTGCTGCTGGCGGCGGGCTCTGAGCAGAGAGTTTACCAGGTCCTGATTCAGGGCCGGTATTTCCAGAAGCTCCTGACGGCTGGACCTGATTATAACTAACTCCACCAGGTGCTGAAAGCTTTTCAGATCAGCAGGTCCTTCGCCCTTTTTGACTCTTCTCTTTATTATGTCCCCGGTGGATTGCGGTACATATTTTGTAATACCAGAAATTATCGAGGTTATTCGATCGTCATCTTCGGCAGGTTTTGGGGTAGGATTTTGGACCAGATTTTGATAGATAATATTTCTGATAGCTGTGGCACTGGCGATTTTGCCAGAACCAGGCCTCTCATCATGGTAATCTGCTTCCCGGCGGGTGATGGTGTGGGGAGTTATATCCAGCTTAAATTTTTTAATTGTTTTTAAGTATTCTATACCCAGAATGTTATTGGGTGCAGTCAGAGTTTTTTCCGGACCGGTTTTACCAGGGAGCAGCTCGGCTATGGTTCTGGCTCTGGCCCGGGGAAAGGAAAGACCCTGCTTTAGATATTTCTGCAGGATGATTTGAAAGGAGGCAGGTTCCTCTACTAAAAGTTCGGCAATTTTATTCAGAGGCTCCAGCTCTCCGCTTTCGCTGCCGAAGACTATATCAGTTACCAGGCCGGTAGCTGCCAGGGTTTTCAAAGCTCCTTCAGCAAAAAATTCAGCGCTGCGAATAGCTGCAGCTACGGGCAGTTCCAGTACCAGATCAACTCCAGCCCTGACTGCCATTTCCGCCCTCAGCCATTTATCAAAGGAAGCTGGCTGGCCTCGCTGGGTAAAATTGCCGCTCATCACAGCAATTACCGGCTGACCATTACCAATTTTTTTGGTCTCTCTGAGATGAAAATGATGGCCATTGTGAAAGGGATTATATTCTGTTATAATTCCAGTAGCAGGCATTTTCTTCTCTCCTTAAATTAAAATGGCAATATTATTAATTTTTACAGTTGTAGTATTTGTGATTTTTTGTACAATAAAAGAGGATTATTCTTTTTAATCCAGTATTTATATTATAGGTTGTATAGGTTGCTAATCTAGTGCTGGATAATTGACTTTACTGGCTGGACATTATTATCAGTTCTGAAATATTAGTTCTGAAATAGATAATACACTTGACAATAATGTTTTGTTTGCTTAAAGCTACTTGACAACCTGTAATTTGAAAAGAGCCATTATTTTAGATAACTTTGGGCTGCTATAGATAACAATAAATTGCATCCAGGCAGTTTATCCGAAAACATTATCGTGAATATTATATAGTGGTCAGGCAGTTAATCCGGGAAGAACAGTTAGTGACCAGGCAGCTCATCCGACAAATATCTGATCTGCTGCTGAGATTAAATTTATATCAGGTTATTTCAGCCGGCTTTTGTCTAATTTTATCAGATTGAGTTTCAGGCAGCAAATTAATCTGCAGAAAGTACTGCTACAGCAAATCCGATTATTTAAAGACTGATTACAGTAAGGCAGGTCACAGTAAGTCTGGTTATTTAAAGACTGATCACATTTAAGGCAGGTCACAGTAAGTCTGGTTATTTAAATACTGATCACAGTAAGGCCGGCCACAGAAAGTACGATAACTTAAAGATTAATAATAGTATGATCGGTGACAGCAAGTACGATTGCAGAAAGCCTAATTACAACAAGTCGATTGTATGATGTTCGGTTATAGGGAATCCTGTTGCACTAAGTCCGATTTATCAGGAATGAATTTTTATCTTCTATTTTAGCTGGAGACAGTGAAGGTTTAGGGGGTTGAGAATATGGATATAATTGAAAGCTTTAAGCAGAAGGCTAGAAATATTGACAGCAGAATTGTTCTGCCCGAGGGAAAGGATGACAGGATTCTCCAGGCAGCCTGCCAGATAAAGCAGGAAGGAATTGCCGATATTATTTTGCTGGGTGATGAGAGCGAACTTGCCAGCCGGGCTGACGGTTTGGGTCTTGATATTTCCGGCTGTCGGGTTATTAATCCCTCCAGTGAAACAGAGGAAAGGGCAGAACTGGCTGAGCTGATGTATGAACTGCGTCATCATAAGGGAATTGATCGAGAGAAGGCCAGAAAGAAAAGTTCTGATCCTCTCTATTTCGGAACCTTAATGGTGGCAGCCGGTAAAGCTGATGGTATGGTTGCCGGGGCTGCCAATCCCACCGGCAGGGTTTTACGGCCGGCTCTCCAGACAATCAAAACCAGGTCGGAAATCTCGATTGTTTCGGGAGCTTTTATCATGGTCCTGCCCCGGGATGAGTTTGGAGAGAAGGGAATTCTGGTAATGTCAGACTGTGCCGTTAATCCCGAGGTAAATGATGATGAGCTGGCAGAGATAGCGGTCAGCACAGCTCAAAATACTAAAAAACTGCTGGATATCGACCCGGTGGTGGCCCTGCTCTCTTTTTCTACAAAAGGAAGTGCCAGACATCCTCTGGTGTCAAAGGTCAGGAGAGCTACCAATAAAGCCCGAAAGCTGGCTCCGGAGTTTGAAATTGATGGAGAGCTGCAGGCTGATGCTGCCCTGGTTGCTGAAATTGCCAGCAGCAAGGCACCTGACAGTCAGGTAGCAGGACGGGCCAATGTATTAATTTTTCCTGATCTGCAATCTGGAAATATAGGGTATAAGTTAGTCCAGAGGCTGGCGGGAGCAGAAGCAATTGGTCCGATACTCCAGGGGATGGACCGTCCGGTTAATGACCTTTCCCGGGGCTGTTCGGTTGATGATGTGGTCAGCCTCGTTGCTATCACTGCTCTACAGTCAGGCTGAGAGCTGTTAATAGCTGTAAAATATAAATCCCGGAAAACCAAGAAAAATCAAAAAATCAAAAAACTAAATCATAAAGCTAAAAATAAAAAATAAAAAAGCAAAAATCAAAAATTCAATCCAATAAAATCAAACCAAGAGGTGATAAAATATGAAGGTGCTGGTTTTGAATAGTGGAAGTTCTTCAATTAAATATCAGCTTTTTAACATGGAAGATGAAAGTGTGCTGGCCAGGGGGATTGTAGAAAGAATTGGAATAGAGGATTCCTTTTTAGAGCAGGAGAACATAACAGGAGAAGAGATTCTCTGGCAGGAAGATGTTCCTGATCATTCCCGGGGAATCAGTCTGGTGATTGATGCCCTGAAGGATAAGGAAAAGGGAGTGCTGGAAGATATGGATGAGATTAATGCCATCGGGCACCGGGTGGTTCACGGGGGAGAGAAGTTTGCTGATTCGGTGCTGATTACTTCTGAGGTTATTGAGAAGATGGAAGAGGTTTCTGAGCTTGCTCCCCTGCACAATCCTCCCAATCTGGCCGGAATCAAAGAATGTGAGAATTTGATGCCCGAAAAACCTCAGGTGGGGGTTTTCGATACAGCCTTTCATCAGACCATGCCGGAAGAGGCTTACATTTATGCTCTACCCTATGAGTATTATCAGAAATATGGAATCAGACGCTATGGTTTTCACGGCACCTCCCATAAATTTGTCTCCCGGAGAGCTGCTGAACTGCTGGATCAAGATCTGGAGGATCTGAAGATAATAACCTGTCATCTTGGTAATGGAGCCAGTGTGGCAGCTGTAAACCAGGGCAGATCGGTTGATACCAGCATGGGTTTAACTCCCCTGGAGGGCCTGGTTATGGGTACCAGATGCGGTGATATCGATCCGGCGATAGTGCCATTTCTGCAGAAAAAAGAGGGTCTGGATCCTGAAGAGATTGACAGCATCATGAATAAAGAGAGCGGACTGTTGGGAATCTCTGGAATCAGCAATGATTCCCGGGATGTATCGGAAGCGGCTCAGCAGGGCAACAAACGGGCCCGGCTGGCTGAAAAGGTTTTTAACTACCGGGTAAAGAAATATATTGGAGCTTATACTGCTGCCATGGGAGGAGTAGACGCCATTGTTTTTACCGCCGGTATCGGTGAAAATGATGGAGAAATCAGGGCAGCCATACTTAAAGATCTTAAATACCTGGGCTTTGAGCTTGATAAAGAGAACAATAATACCAGAGGACAGGAGATTGAAATATCAACCTCTGAATCCCGGGTTAAGGTTTTTGTGATTCCTACCAATGAAGAACTGGTGATTGCCAGGGATACAGCCAAAATCGTAGGGGAGAGGGAATAATTCTTGACATAAATGGACGGGATAAGGTATAATTATCCTTGATTACAAGAGAATCTGCCAATTATGGAGGGAAGGACTTTGTATGTGAACCTGGGAGAATTAAAGGAAAAGGGTTCTTTTAAGAAATTCTCTGACTCCTACAGTCCCGATAACATTGATTATTTCAACCGAGAAGTTAAAATTCCAGCTGACTTTGCTGTCTCTCTCACTGTTTATAAGGATTCTGACGGTTTTATCTTTACCGGAAGGTTAACAGGGAAATTTATCCTGGAATGCAGCCGCTGTCTCAAGGAATTTGAGCAGGAGGTTGACAGGGAACTCAATTTTACCATTCCTCTTGAGGATATTGATGAGATCAGCAGGGTTAACATCAGCAGTTATATTCACGAGGTTTTGATTCTGGCAATTCCGATAAAGGCTCTCTGTGACAGCGATTGTAAGGGAATTTGCAGCCAGTGCGGGGCTGATCTAAATCAGGAATCCTGCGACTGCACTCAGGAAGATCTGGATCCCCGGCTGGCCAAGCTGGAGCAGTTTTTTGATGAAAGTTAAGTTTATCCGGATATTTTTACAACTAAATATCACCGGAATAATATGAGGCTGAGATTGTTGCTGTAAAGGAGGTGTTCTAATGGCTGTTCCCAAGAGAAGAACATCAAAAACCAGAAAAAGGAAAAGAAGAACACATAAAAAACTGCATTCTCCCAATTTAGTGGAATGCTCCAACTGTCTGGAGATGATATTACCGCACAGGGTGTGTCCGGAATGCGGTCATTATAAAGGACGACAGGTAGTAACCATCGATAAAGAAGAATAACAGCTTGTTTAGCCTGCAGTTCTTCTGCAGGCTTTACATATTCAGTTGGCACTGGATTTTTTTATTTTTTGCCAGTTTTTTATTTTCAGGATTTAAGCAGCTGAGGATCGGATTAAAACCTGAAAGTTTTCGATAATTATAAGGCGGTGGTAAGGTGAAGATTGCCATAGATGCCATGGGCGGAGATCGGGCTCCCGAGATCAATGTTCGCGGGGCGCTCCTGGCTATCAGAGAGTTTGCTGATATTGAACTGGCTCTGGTTGGTGATGAAAGAAAAATAGCTGAATTTTTACCGGAGAACTACCCCGAAGCCAGGCTCAAATTGAGGCAGGCTGACGAGGTAATCAGCGGGGAGGAGAAGCCGGCGCTGGCCCTGAGAAGGAAAAAGAGTGCCTCGATTGCTGTAGCAGCAGAACTGGTAAAAAAAGAGAGGTATCAGGCGCTGGTTTCAGCCGGCAGTACGGGAGCCTCACTGGCTGCCGGAATTTTAAAAATAGGACGCCTTCCTGGTATCAAGCGGCCGGCAATTTCAACTATTTTTCCCGGAAGAAAGGGCTCAACCCTGCTGCTGGATATGGGGGCCAATGCCAACGCTGAACCTGAATATCTCCAGCAATTTGCTGTCATGGGTCAGCTCTATTCTCATCTGATTCTGGAAAGAGAAAATCCCAGGCTGGGATTAATGAGCGTTGGTGAAGAAGAGGGCAAGGGCAGCAAACTTACGGCGGAGGCTTATGAGCTTATTTCCCGGGAAGAGGCAGTAACCAACTTTGTCGGGAATGTTGAGGGGCGTGATATCTTTACCGGAGAATATGATGTAATTGTTACCGATGGTTTTACAGGAAATGTTATCTTAAAAACTTCTGAAGGGCTGGCTGATTTTATTTTCTCAGAACTTAAAGAAGCCTTAACCAGCAATACCCTGGCCAAACTGGGGGCTTTGCTGGTGAAAAAAGACTTAAAAAACATGAAAAATAAACTGGATTATAAACAGTACGGAGGGGCTCCCCTGCTGGGACTTAAAGGCAATGTGATTATCTGTCATGGAAGTTCTGATGAAACTGCGATCTTCAATGCCATTCGGGTGGCGAGAAAGACGATTGAGCAGAAGATAGTTTCAGTCATTGCCTCAGAAATAACTGAGGAAGGTGTAAAAAATGACCAGGAAAGCGACAATAACCGGAGTGGGTAAATATGTACCCCCAAAGGTTTTAACAAATTACGATCTGGAGGAAATGGTTGATACCAGCAATGAATGGATAGTTCAGCGAACCGGAATTGAAAGGAGGCATATAGCAGCTGAGGGTACTCCCTGCTCCGAACTGGCCCTAAAAGCCGGGGAAAGAGCCCTGGAGAATGCCGGACTGGAGGCCGCCGAACTGGATTTAATCCTGGTGGCCACCGTTACTCCCGATATGCTATTTCCGGCCACGGCCTGCCTGCTCCAGCAGAAAATGGGAGCTGGAAAAGCTGCTGCCTTTGATCTGGAAGCAGGCTGTTCGGGTTTTGTCTACGGTTTAAGTGTGGCTGAAAAGTTTATTGTTTCAGGGGCCTATGATAATATCCTGGTGGTGGGAGCGGAGACCCTATCCAAGATTGTTGACTGGGAGGACAGATCGACCTGTGTGCTCTTTGGAGATGGAGCAGGTGCTGCCGTGCTGCAGCCGGCAGAAACAGGTGGATTGCTGGCTACTGAGCTGGGTTCTGATGGCAGCGGGGCTGACAGCCTATACCTTCCGGCCGGAGGCTCACTCAACCCCCCTTCCTGCAGTACGGTGGAAAATAGAAGCCATTTCATCAAAATGGAAGGCAATCAGGTCTTTCGTTTTGCTGTTAAAACTATGGGTGAAGCTTCTCTTCGGGTACTTGAGAAGGCCAATCTTAAGCCCGGAGATGTGGACTTTTTTGTTCCCCATCAGGCCAATACCAGAATTATCAAAGCCGCTGCTAAACGACTGGAATTAAAGGATGAGGATGTGATCATAAATCTGCCGGAGTACGGCAACACCTCCAGTGCGTCAGTACCGATTGCCCTGGAGGAGGCTGTTGAGAGCGGCAGAATAAGGGACGGCGATATTCTGGTGCTGGTAGCCTTCGGAGCAGGATTGACCTGGGCTGCTGCGGTGCTGGAGTGGAATAAAGGAGGCAGATAAGTGATGGATGGATTTTTCCAAACAGAGCTGTGCCAGAGATTAGGAATTGATTATCCCATTATTCAGGGAGGGATGGCCTGGGTGGCCACTGGAGAGCTGGCAGGTGCTGTTTCAGCTGCTGGAGGGCTGGGGGTGATTGGGGCTGGAAATGCCCCTGCTGAAGTGGTTGCTGAGGAGATAGAGAAGGTTAGATCTATTACCGATAAGCCCTTTGGTGTTAATGTTATGCTGCTCTCTCCCTTTGTAGAGGAGATTGTTGAGCTGGTAACCAGGAAAAAAGTGCCGGTTGTTACCACCGGGGCAGGCAATCCCGGGAAATATATTTCCCGTTTTAAAGAGGGCGGCTGTCAGGTTGTGCCGGTGGTCTCTTCGACAGCTCTGGCCAAAAGGATGACCAGGCTGGATATCTCGGCTGTTATTGCCGAGGGAGGAGAGGCCGGCGGTCACGTTGGTAAACTCAATACCATGGCGATGATACCGCAGATCGTGGATGCCGTGAATGTTCCGGTGATTGCAGCCGGAGGAATTGCAGATGGACGGGGTCTCCTGGCAGCTTTAACCCTGGGAGCTCAGGGTGTGCAGCTGGGGACCAGATTTGTCTGCTGTGAAGAATGTACCGCTTCTCAGGCCTACAAGGAAGCTATCATAAAGGCTCGGGATAGAAGTACCGTGGTAACCGGACGCTCTACCGGGCATCCGGTCCGGGTTTTAAAAAATATTTTTACCAGAGAGCTGGAAAAAATGGAAGAGCAGGGCTGTAAGCCGGAAGAGATAGAGGAATTTGGCGAGGATAAGCTCCGGCAGGCAGTCTGTGAAGGTAAAGTCGATGAGGGTAGTGTGATGGCAGGACAGATTGCCGGACTGATCGGGGAAATTTTGCCGGCCGAGAAGATTATTACAGGCATGATCAGAGAAGCCCGGCAGTTACTGGATAAACAGTGCCAACAGTGGGAGGCTGAAAAGAATGGGAAATAGAATTGCCTTTATCTTTCCCGGTCAGGGTTCCCAGAGTGTTGGAATGGGAGAGGAGTTATATCAGGAATTTGCCCTGATCAGAGATTATTTTATTAGAGCTGAAAAAATACTGGATCTCGACATCAAAAGGCTCTGTTTTTCCGGCCCGGAATTTGACCTAAATTTAACTGAAAATACCCAGCCAGCAATTTTCCTCCTGAGTTCGGCAGTTAACGGACTGCTGGAGGATGCTGGAATTGTTCCCGAGCTGGTGGCCGGCCACAGCCTGGGAGAATACAGCGCCCTGACGGCTGCCGGGGCAATCTCTTTTTCTCAGAATTTAAAACTGGTTCGGGCCCGGGGCAGGGCAATGGAAGAGGCTCTTCCGGCCGGACTGGGTTCCATGGCGGCGATTATTGGTCTTAAAAGAGAGGAACTTGAGAAAATATGTGCCGGAGTTAACGGGGTCTGCGAACTGGCCAATATTAATACTCCCAGGCAGATGGTTATTTCCGGCGAGAAGGAATTAATTAAGGAAGCCATGGAATTGGCCCGGGAAAGGGGAGCCCGGCGGGTGATAGAGCTTCCTGTCAGCGGTCCCTTTCACTCCAGCTTGATGGAGCCGGCGGCTTCCAGATTGCAGGCCGAGCTGGATAAAGTTGAAATCAGAGAGGCCCGAATACCTCTGGTCGCCAATGTTACGGCCGAGGCTACAGTTTCAGCCCGGGTGATTAAAAATAATCTCCTGGAACAGTTGAACTCCAGCGTTCTCTGGGTGGATTCTATGGAGTACATGATAGCCCAGGGTATTGAAGTTTTTGTGGAAGTGGGTCCCGGTGATGTCCTTTCAGGACTTCTGAGGAGAATAGATAAATCGGTTGAATCATATACCACCAGAAACCCTGCTGAAATTCGGCAGGTTATCAAGGAGCTGGGAACATGATTGATCTGACAGGAAAAGCTGCTGTGGTAACGGGAAGTTCCCGGGGTATAGGAGCAGCTGTAGCCCGAAGACTGGCAGAAGCCGGAGCTGATCTGGTGATAAACCATTCCCGGAAAGAAAGCAGAGACGAGGCAGAAGCTGTTGCTGAAAGCATATCAGCACAGACAGAGAGGAGCAGGGTTATTATCAGCCAGGCTGATGTCAGTCAGGCTGAAGAGGCTCAAAATTTAATCAGGAGCTGCTTGCATGAATTTGAGAGTATTGATATACTTGTTAATAATGCAGGAATAACCCGTGACAGGCTCTTAATTAGGATGAAAGAAGAGGACTGGCATGAGACCCTCAGGGTTAATCTGGGGGGAACCTTTAACTGCAGCAAGGCAGCAGTTAGAACCATGATGAAACAGAGGTCGGGCCGAATCATCAACCTCTCTTCGATAATTGGTTTAATAGGAAATGCCGGACAGGCAAATTATGCTGCTTCTAAATCTGGAATTGTGGGGTTTACCAAATCTCTGGCCCGGGAGGTTGCCGGACGCAACATAACTGTTAATGCTGTGGCGCCGGGCTTTATTGCCACCGAGATGACCGCTGAAATGCCTGAAAAAATTAAGGAGGAGATGCTGAGTAGAGTTCCGCTAAAGAGAGCAGGAGAGGCTGAAGAGGTGGCGGATGCCATTTTATTCCTGGCTTCCGAAGGAGCTGCCTACATTACCGGAGAGGTTCTGAAGGTAACCGGAGGTCTGGGGATGTAGTATTTTGAAGCATTTTGCTATTCCTGAAAGGAGGTGAAGAGGATGGCTGATTTAATGGAAAAGGTGAAAAATTTAATTGCTGAAGAGCTGGCCGTTGATCCTTCCGAGGTAACTGCTGAAGCGTCTTTCATCGATGATCTGGGTGCCGATTCTCTCGATGTAGTGGAGCTGGTTATGGCTATGGAAGAGGAGTTTGACCTGGAGATTCCTGATGAAGATGCTGAAAAAATAGAAACCGTACAGGATGCAGTTGATTATCTTAAGAGCAATATTTAACAGGTAGTTAAGCAATAGTAAAAATGGCCCCGGCAGCTGAATGGGGCCATTTTTCCATAAATTTTGGGCTTTAGGAGGTTCGTTAGATGAGCAAAAGGGTTGTAGTTACCGGACTGGGAGTTTTAACCAGTCTGGGAGACAGCAAAGCAGAATTCTGGGATAATATTATAACCGGAAAATCTGGAATCTCT
>SL_5KL_010_SEDDRAFT_10000584_pt1 | contig 23394 bp, 21 predicted proteins | sample SodLakKL_010_SED_FD_9118 | JGI IMG/M metagenome (IMG submission 9118) | reverse complement strand
ATTTTCCCTGCTTCCGAGAGTGCTTCTTCGCCGGAACATTTATGTCCCAGGTTGTTCAAAATCTCGCTCAATGCTTTTAATAAGCGTTCTACATTTTCACGTCTTGAACCATTACCCATCAGGCCGATACGCCAGACTTTACCCTTAAAGGGACCTAAACCGCCGCCGATTTCAATTAAATGATCCCGGCGCAAACTGGAACGTAATTGCGCATCATCGATACCTTCGGGAATCCAGACTGCGTTTAAACTGGGCAGACGGTGCTGTTCGGAAACAACCGTGTTTACACCAAGTGCCTTTAAGCCCGCTATCAGGGCTTTACTGTGCAAGCTATGCCGGGCAAACCTGTCTTCCAGACCTTCTTCTTTAATCATTGACAGGGCCTCAAACAGTGCATAAATCATATTTATAGGGGCCGTGTGGTGGTAAAACCGTTCTTCTCCCCAGTAACGGGTTAAGAAGGAAAGGTCAAGGTACCAGCTCTGCACCTTGCTCTTTCTTTCCTGAAATTTTTCAAGTGCCCTTTCCCCGAAGGTAATCGGAGCCAGTCCGGGAGGAGCACCCAGGCATTTTTGATTCCCGCTGTAGACAATATCGAGATCGCGGCGATCAACCGCAACCGGCAGTCCTCCCAGTGAAGTCACCGCATCGACTAAAAGCAAGGCATCAAATTTACGAACTACGTCGACCACCGGTTCCAGGGGCTGCTGCACACCGGTGGAGGTTTCGGCATGAACAACACCGACCAGCTTCACTTTGGATTGTGCAGAAAGGGTTTTTTCAAGCAGTTCCGGATCTATGGGCCGGCCCCATTCAGCATCTACTTCGATAACCTCAGCCCCGCAGCGTGAGGCCACATCAACCATACGCTGTCCAAAAACTCCGTTTACCCCGATTACAGCTTTATCTCCCGGTTCCAGGATATTGACCAGGGCCGCTTCCATTCCGGCACTGCCTGTAGCTGAAACCGGAAAAGTTATCCGGTTTTTTGTTTCAAATACAAGCCTTAATAAATTATTAGTTTGATCCATTATTTGAAAAAAATCGGGATCCAGGTGTCCAAGGGTGTGCTGACCCATAGCTTCCAGTACTCGTGGGTGTACAGGGCTGGGGCCCGGCCCTAACAATAACACTTCCTGAGGCTTTTTTAAATGCATGGAAAATCCTCCCTGTTGATATATTGGTAAATATTGACTTACTTAATTAGTAATACCTCTCTCAATTACTCTCAAGCTCTTTGACCAGATCGTTTAAAACTTTGCTGATATCCTCACTGATAGCCACTTCCGACCTCTGGTCATAATCAGTCGGCTGGTTATTAATGATCGCCATTTTACCTGCCAGGCGAGGCAGGTCAGCAACCGGATATACGACAAGGCTGCTGCCCACAACCAGCATAAAATCACAATCCCGCTGAATCTCCTGGTAGAGATCCAGAAAAAAATCCGGCATCGGATCTCCAAATAAAACCACATCCGGCCTGAGGGTGCTGTGACAGTTATGGCAAACAGGGGGAATGTGCTTTAAATCAACCTGATGGACCAGCTCCTCAAAAGGATATTTCATTTTACAGCCAAGGCAGTAACCAGATCGCAGATGCCCGTGCACCTCCCAAACATTCTTTGAACCGGCTTTAACATGCAGTCCATCGACATTTTGGGTTACCAGGCCCTTCAGGTAACCAAGCTCTTCCAACCGTACCAGCATGTAATGGCCCTGGTTTGGCTCAGCTGAAGATAACCTGGTGAAACGACTGAAGCCCGCTTCATAAAATAAACGGGGGTTATTATGAAGAACATCAACTGACGATGTGGCAATTGGATCGACTTTTTCCCACAAACCGGTTCCCGGTGAACGAAAATCGGGGACTCCACTGGCGGTACTGATACCGGCCCCGGTCAGAACATAAAAACGTTCATTTTCTTTAATCAGTTCAGCCAGACGAGCAATCTTTTCCAAATACTCCATCGAGCAACCCCCTGCCTTATAATATTATCACAAAGCTAAACTTTTTATACCGCTTCCCTGTGGACAGCAAAGAGAACTTTCTGAGCAATCCTTTAATTCAGGTTTCTCAATTTTAATAATATCGTAAAAATCATACCATGGCGAGTAGTCAAAATTAAATTCCCGGCATCTTTCGGCTAATTTATCACGGGCGCAAATATGATCACTCCATGAAGCACCAAAACGATCATTGCTCCCATCCCCAATGTAAATAACCGGCTTGCCCCCTTTTTTTATTTCGATCACATGGGCTGCTTTACAATTACCGCAAACTGTACATACCCTGTGTTTATGCGGGCAGGTCACCTCAAGCTTTCCACTTTTACTGACGGTAGTTTCATTGCGGTAAATGCAGTTGATTTGATCAAGAAATCCATATTTTTTTAAAACCGGTTCAATATAAAACCCAAAACCATCACTGGCAACTATAACCGGGCTATTTTGATTCCGGGCGTGATCAAGAAAGCTTTGGAATCCGGGCCGAATAACTACCCATTCCAACGATTTCTCCAGCAGTAAATTCAAATCAGGGGGAAGAAGCTGCCCTATTTGGTGCAGCCAATCACGTATAGACATTTCCCTGCGTCTGTATTTATTTTCAATTTCCAGATAAATATTGCCGCCAAAATAAGAGGCCAATTCAGAAGAAAGGTCACCGGATGTAATTGTGCCGTCAAAATCTACAACATATGCTGCATTTACAGCCATGACACCCTCCAATTTGAAACATGAAAAAAATAATTCAATACTTTCCTCCCGTTTGAATTAATTACCTGATCTGACTATTAATAAATTGAGCCTCGTGAAAAGGCAGCTCCATGTCCATGAGCACTGTTAATGAAAAAGATCTATAACATCCTGCGGTGATTTTGCCAGTATCCTGGCCCCACTGTCCAGCAGTTCTTCTGCCGGGCGAAAACCCCACAGGGCGCCTACCGGAAAAAAATTTCCGGCCACAGCGGTTTGCATATCAGTCCTGGTGTCTCCTAAATAAATAATCTTTTCTGGTTTAATCTGCATTTTTTCAGCAATAAACAGGGCTCCCTGTGGATCAGGCTTTGGAGAAACACCTGTTTTTATCCCGCATACATCAGTAAAATCCCAACCGGGTAATAACGCTTCTACGGTTGCGGTAGTAAACTCATGAGGTTTATTTGAAAAGATCGCCTTGGGGATATTTCTTTCTTGCAAAAAATCGAGCATTTCAGGCACACCCGGGTAAGGCCTGGTATGCTCAGACCACCGTCTGCTATATTCTTCTTTTACTTCATTTACAATACCTGTTATATATTTGCCTTCAGCCTTGTCTGCGGGTAAAGCTTTTTTTACAAGCACTTCGATCCCTTCTCCGACGAAAAACCTGAAATTATCAACCGGATGCTCCTTGAAACCTTTCTGACTAAGGATAGTGTTAACCGAATTGGCCAGATCCTGCAAGGTATCCAGCAGGGTTCCATCGAGATCAAAGATAATCGCTTTATAGCTCATCAGCAGTTCTCCTCTTGTTAAAAGTACAACACAAATTCCTTGTCTTCAAATATTGATTGATTGCTTCTTTAGATAGATAACAGGACTATCCATATTAGCAGTTTAAGAGGAAATCATTATAAACAGGGAGACATCCCCGCTAATCAAAGTTAATTAAAAATATCGGGGAAGTCCCTATAGTATAAAAACTGTCAATGTTAACTGGTTTTAGTCCACCGACCAACCAGGGGCAGAACCGATTCCGGATAGTAGCTCCTGAAAATGCGGTAGTAATATAGCTCTTCTTTATTTCTTACCGGTACCGGGGCTTCTGCTGACTCTTCAGCAAATTCATCATCACTTATTTTTTCTTCAGCAATTGCAATTAGCATATCTGATGAACCTGAACCCTGATCAAACTGTTCTTTTTCGCGCCAGGCCACCTTGCTTCCAAGCTCTTTTTCAAAAGCTCTTCTGAGAATCCACTTGTCGACCGGTTCATGCTGCCGATCATGGAGCTTCCAGTCGAGAGGAAACTGTTGAACAAGTTCAAGCAAGGCAGGCTTTAAAAAAGGAACCCGGCACTCAAGTCCGTGGGCGGCATTCATCCTGTCCACCCGCTGCAAACCTGTACGACTGAGATTTTTAATAAAGTTTTCAATTTCTAAAGAGATCTCTTTTTCAGAATCGAGCGTTTTAAGATAACTATAGCCGGCAAATATCTCGTCTGAGCCTTCTCCTGTTAGCATCACCCTGCGTCCATCAGCTGCAGCCTGACGGGCAGCAATAAAATTAGGAATTGACGAGCGGACATAAGCGCAGTCAAAAGATTCCAGGTGATATATTACCAAAGGCAGAATATCGAGCATTTCATCCAGGTTGTAAGTATAAACATGAGGTTTTGAGCCGATACGATCAGCAACTATAGAGGCATATTCAATATCCTTGCTGCCTTTAACTCCTACGGTGTAAGTGCTTATTTGCTCCGAAGATATTTCTGAAGCCAGGGCAGCTACAACACTACTGTCCAAACCACCGCTTAAATAGACACCGAGATTTTCCACATCAGTAATACGTTCTTCAACAGCAAGCCAGAGCAAATGACGCATTTTATCTTCAGCTTGCTGCAGCGATAGCCGGCTCTTTTTAAAAACCTTGGGCAGGTTGTAATACCTGATCCAGCCTTTACCTCTTTCATAATAGCTTCCGGGCGGTGCTTCTTTGATAGGGCTTTCCAGATCAATCAGGGCTTTTATTTCCGGGGCAATATATAAAGTTTTTTCTTTGATAGTATAATAAAGTGGTTTAACACCAAAGGGATCTCTAGCTACCAGGCAACTGCCATCTTCTCCAAAATAGGCAAGAGCAAATTCTCCCTCAATGTTTTCAAAACAGGAAAGGCCTTCTTTTTTCAGCAGATCACAGAACTTATTTTCTGCTTCACTGCCCTGCAGGGTATTTCCTTCTTTTTCTTCAGAAAATACCAGGTAACCATCAAGAGCAGCCGATGATAAACTGTCAAAGTCATGAGAAGAGCTGCTTAAAACAGCTAAGCTCTGACAGTCATCCTCACATTCCTTCTCTAAACAGGTTCCACGAAACTTAACCTTTTCTATCAGCGGATCCATATCGGTCGTATCGTCTTTTTCACCAAATACACCAATCAATCCGGACATAACAATCAGCTCCCATAAAATATTGGTCTCCTACCTCTGTAGAAGACTCTATAATTAGTATAGCATAGATGGTTGTAATTGTAAAAAAACTCCTGCTTTCAAACTTTTTGTTCTCTCTTGTAGTAAAGAGCACCAACCGGACAGGCATCCACACACAGGGTGCATTCATTACATTTCAATTCAGCCAGGGGCAGATTGTTAAAAGTAGTCACTACCCGATCGATGCCGCGATTGGCAAAGCCAAATATCCATGCTTCCGCCCCGACCCGATCAGCCCAGATACACTGCCCGCAAAGGACACAACGGCTGCGATCAAAGGCAAATTCAGCCGGACTGTCATCAAGTTCAAATTCCCTGCCAATCGGTTTAAACCGGTTGTGCTTAAGCTTGAGGCCCCTTTCTTTAGCTATTCTCTGTAAAGCACAATTACGGTTGGCCGGACATTCACTACATTTCAAGTTATGATCTGAAAGGAGCAATTCAAAAGCAGTTTTAACCAGGCGATCCACCTTCGTGCTCCGTGTTTTCACTACCATTCCCTCTTCGACCTGCCTTGTGCAGGCAGCAACCGGATAATCAATTCCGTCAATTTCAACAAAACAGAGGCGGCAGGAAGCATTCGGTCTGCTTTCTTCTTTTATGGCGCAAAGGTGAGGAATATAGATATCGTTTTCCAGGGCTGCCCAGAGTAATTTTTCACCGGGACGGACTTTTATTTCACGGTCGTCAATAGTAATATTAACATGCTCACTCATTTTGCTTTACGCTCCTTTTCTGCCGGTAAAACAGGGGGAGACAGTTTGATCACCGCATTATATTCAGGCGGGCAGGCTTTGCGGCAATTATCACACTTCACACATTTGTCCTGGTCAATTGCTTTCAGCCCGTCATCCCGGGTATAAATAGCCTCGGTCGGACAACTGCCCACACAAACATTGCACAGCTTGCTGCATTTCGGCGGTTCAATATAATATAGAATCAAGTCACGGCATACCAGGGCCGGACAACGGCCTTCTTCTATATGAGCCTTATATTCATCGTGAAAATATTTCAAAGTGGTTAATACCGGGTTGGGAGCAGTACAACCCAGGTTGCATAAAGAACCGTCACGGACATCTTCACTTAACTCCTTTAACAGCTGCAAGGTTTGATCGTCACCCTGGCCCCTGGTTATCCCGGTAAGAATATCAAGCATGTGCTTGGTCCCCAGGCGACAAAAAGTGCATTTTCCACAGGATTCGTGCTGAGTAAATTCAAGGAAGTAGCGGGCTACTGCTACCATACAATCGTCCTGGTCCATTACCACCAGTCCACCTGAGCCCATAATCGCCCCCGCTTCATGAAGAGAATCAAAATCTATAGGTACATCAAGGGCTGATTCAGGCAGGCAGCCACCGGAGGGGCCTCCAATCTGCACAGCTTTAAATTCACGTCCCTCTGGTAATCCGTCACCAACCTCTTCAATCAACTGACGTAAAGTTGTACCCATAGGCACTTCAACCAGGCCGGTATTGTTAATTTTACCAACTAGCGAAAAAACAGCAGTTCCCGGACTATCCGGAGTGCCAATACCTTTAAACCATTTTGCACCCCGGTTTACAATCAGGGGCACATAAGCAAAGGTTTTGACATTATTAAGAACAGTTGGCTTACCCCTAAAACCATGCTCAACAAGTCGCGGAGGCCTGCTTTCAGGCATACCCATTTTACCTTCCATGGAATTGACCAGGGCTGTTGCCTCTCCGCAGATAAATGCCCCAGAACCCTGAAATACTTGGAGGTCAAATGAAAAACCGGTGCCCAGTATAGAAGAACCAAGCAGTTGTTTCTTTCTGGCCTCTTCAATAGCTTTTTGGATATGTTCTACAGCCCGGGGATATTCAGCCCGGATGTATAAATAACCCTGCCGGGCACCCACCGCGTAAGCGCACAAGATCATGCCTTCTAAGACCAGGTGAGGATCTGATTCCAGGATGCTGCGATCCATGAAAGCTCCGGGATCTCCTTCATCGGCGTTGCAGATGACGTACTTTTCATCATCACTGCTGTTCATGCAGGCTTCCCATTTGGTGCCGGCCGGAAAACCAGCTCCCCCACGACCCCTCAGACGGGCTGCTTTCACTTCTTCAAGAACCTGCTTCGGTTCCTCAGAAAGGGCTTTAGCCAGGGCACTGTATCCTTCGCGGGCGATATAGCTTTCAATTTTACTGAAATCAGTCAAACCGCAGTTCTCAAGGATTACCTTTTTCTCGTAAACACCACGGGGAAAATCTTCAAAGGTGGGAAATTCGTCATTACGTTCAAGGGCGGCCAGGGCATATTCATAAGAAGGGTCATCGCCGGCTATGAAGTCCTCCACTAAGCGGTGAACCAGGCCTTCGTCAAGATATCCATAGCAGACTGGTGGAAAACCGGGTTTGTCTATTATAGCCAGCGGCTCGGCATAGCAGTGCCCGATACAACCTACTTCTATTATCTCTACATCCAGACCCCTGGACTCAATTTCGCGGCAAAAACTTTCCTTGACCTGCTCGGCACCGGCAGCCAGCCCACATGAGGCTGTTCCAATTAATACCCGGGACTTCTCCTGCCTGGACTGCACCTGTTCCCGGGCCTGCTCAAACATTTTTTTATAGTTATCCTGTGGTTTATTAGCTGTGACCATTATCGTCACCCTCTGACTGATCTGGTTTCTGTTCTGCGGCAGCTTTTCCGTTTTCTTCATTTAAGGCGAGCATAATTCCATCAACCCTGGTCGGAGTAACCTTGCCTTCTACTTTATCATCAACTACTACTACCGGCGCCAGGGTGCAGCAGCCAACACAGGCTACCCGTTCCAGGCTAAATAATCGATCGGGACTTGTTTCCCCTTCCTTTATTTCCATTCGACGTTCAAAAGATTCCAGGGTAATATCACCACCAACCATATAACAGGCAGTCCCTAGACAAACTTTAACCTGGTGTTTACCCGGCGGATTCATCCTAAACTGGTTATAGAACGTAGCCAGACCGTAAATGTCAACCGTAGGGACATTTACCCCTTCAGCAATTTTCTCCATGGCCAGGGACGGCAGGTAACCCAGTTTATGCTGGACCTGTTGTAAAAGGGGAATCAAATTCTCACGGGTTTTCGTGTTCTCACCGAGGACTTCCTTTACACAAGCAAGTATATGTTCTTTTTCACCTTCAATTAGCGACAACAATTACATCTCCTGTCTTGAAAGATTTACATTTACGCAGAAACTTGAATAGATAATAAACCGTACACGTTGCTGCAGCTGCCATGATTCATTTAAAACATTATACAAATAAAAAGGCAGTTGCCTTAGTTAGAAACCAGGCTGTCTCCTGCCTTTAATTATAACATTTATTGCTCTTAACTACAGACAGGATCATTAACCAACCCGGTATATTAATTCCTCGTTATACCCGGTTACAATTTTCATATAACCTGATAGCATCTTATTAACTTCTTCATCCCCGGTATCAACAAACAATCGTTCGTATTCAAGGGAAAAGATTTTCTCCCTGGTAGCTGCAACTATAATATTTTCTCTTCCTACCTGCCTGATTACATCTGCACTGATCTGTTGATTGCCCCGGCCAAAAATATAACCCTGTCCCCCGATTACGGTAACCACAATTTTAGCCTGTTTACCGGCAATCAGCTCAAGCAGCTGTTTTTCATTGGTATCGTTAGCCACAAGTTTCCTGTTCAAAACCACATCCACCCCGAGCAGGGTATTTTTTAAACCAAGCTTATTCATAATAGGTTCAATTGTCGATCCGGGACCGATGATATAAACTATATCCGGCTCCATTTTTTCAACAATACTGTCGGCAATTGCTTCCAGGACAGATGCTTCCGTTCCTGTTCCACCAATTTTTAAATGCTGCATCAAATCACCAGCACAGGGCACCTGGAGATAACCGTATAGGCGAGCAGAAAGACGGCCTTCCCGAAAGGCCTCTTCGTCTATATCCATGACCTCGGCCCTGCGCAAAGGAAGGCTGGCATCCTGAAGAAACTGAACAGCCAGCTCCCCGGCGTTACGGGGATTAGTGGCGTAAACAGCTGAATGTATTTTTACCCCGGCCGGAACACCAATCGACGGTAAAGCAGAATTATCACCAAGCACGTTGTAGATATTCCTGGCCGTTCCGTCACCACCAACAAAAAGAAGCAAATCCACTTCCAGACCGGCCAAATCCCGGGCTGCTTTTTCTGTATCATCTGCAGTGGTCTGCCCACTGATTCCCGATATTAACTGCGGTTCAAAGCCACAACGGCGGGCAACATCCTCTCCCATCTCCCCCGGACAGGTAATTAATTCAATTTCCTCCTTAATTGCAGATAAAACCTGCAGGGCAACAGCCGCTTTTTGTGCCGACTCAGGACGGGCCCCCATAGCCCGAGCTTTTTCGACTATATCCTGCCCGTCGGTTCCTTTTAAGCCGACCTTTCCACCCATACCGGCCACGGGATTGACGATAAGCCCTATTTTTTTCATCGGCGCCCGAAGTGAAGAGGGGCTTTATTGATAGACATTGCCGCCTCCCATACCGATTCAGATAAGGTCGGGTGGGGGTGGATAAGTTCGGCCAGTTCGGCAGCAACAGCTCCCCTGGCCACAGCCAGGGATCCTTCCTGGATTAGATCAGAAGCATGGGGACCCAGGATATGGACTCCAATAACTTTTTGTTCATTACCGGCAGCAATAATTTTAACTGCTCCTTCATCTTCACCCTGGGTTGCTGCTTTTCCACAGGCAGAAAATGGGAACTTGCCAATCTGCAGGTTTTCAAAACCTTTTTCCCTGGCCTCCTCTTCACTTAAACCGACACAGGCCAGTTCGGGATCGGTAAACAGGCAGGCCGGAACAACTGATCCATCAAAATGAGCATCGATACCGGCTATGTTTTCAACAGCAATCAATCCCTGATGATAGGCAACATGAGCCAAAAAATAACCCGGAGCCGTAACATCACCGGCAGCATAAATGCCCGGAACAGTAGTTTCCATCTTGCTGTTAACCTTGATTCCCTCTTTATCATATTCAACTCCCAGCGCATTTAGATCCTGGTCGCCAAAAGTGGCCTTACGTCCTACTGAAAGCAAAACTTTTTCAGCCTCTAAAACTTCCTGCCCTTTCTTAGTAGCAACAGTAAGTTTTAGACCGTCATCATTTTCTTCAATCTTTTCAACAGGAGTATTCATCATAATCTGCAAGCCGCTTTTTCGCAGGTAAGTGGATAAACGACGAACCATTTCCAGATCCATCCGGCGCAGCAGTCGTTCACTGCGGTGAACAATGGTCACTTTCGTACCCAGGGTAGAGAAAATGGAGGCCATTTCCAGGGCGATCACTCCTCCGCCGATAACAGCCATGGTTTCCGGCAGTTCATCAAGGGCCAAAGCTTCCCAGGAAGTAATCACCCCGGGCAAATCCAGCCCGGGTGTGGGCGGAAATATTTCTTCACTGCCAGTAGCCAGAATAATATTCTCTGTTTCTATCTTTATTTCTTCACCGCTGGCCAGAACTATACTGACCAGGTTAGGATTTACTGCTTTGGCTTTGCCGAAAAATACTTCGACCCTGCTGTTTTCAAGCAGTACACCAACATGATCAGTCAATTCTTTAACAACCGCTTTTTTCTTCTCCTGGAGCCGGCCAAATGAAAAATCTATACTTTGAAAATCAAAACCAAATTCTCCGGCCGCATGGAAACGGCGATATAAAGAGGCTCCATGGGTTAAAACTTTGGTCGGTATACAACCATGATTCAGACATACTCCACCTAACTTTTCCTTCTCAACAACTGCTGTTTTTAACCCCAATGAAGCGGCTCTTAGTGCAGCCAGGTAGCCACCCGGGCCGCCTCCGATTATTGTTACCTGATATTTTTCGCTCAACTGCTAATCCCCCTTATTGTTAATTAGTCCATGTGAACTGGTAAATACTGCCGGGATGATCATTGAAAATGCTTTGACCAGTGCCCGGGCCAGACGATCGTAACTGACATTATAACCCAGGTCATTCAGGCCGGCTGCTTTTTCACCAAGCTCAAATTCTTTAACCTGTTCTCTCCGGCAGTAATCGCTTTTTAAGACCTTCCGGTATAGTTCTGCCGGTAATTTTAGTAGTATGGCACCGTGCTGTAAAACAATACCATCTCTGCGCAGCTGTGCACTGCCGACCACTTTTTTTCCATCAACATGGATTTCGTAAGCTGTAGAACTGTCAAAACATGAACCGGGTGCCAAACCGGCCCTGTTCTTTTCTTCCGGTGTAACTGCAGCCAGGATACCTAGCAAATTAAAAGCTGTAACTATCCCGCGGCTTATAGCCCGGTAGGCATCCATTACGCCCCCCCTGTCGATAAAGGGATGTATTTCGGGCACAATAATGCTGTAGGTCAGTTCCTGGTCATGAAGCACTGCCCGCCCACCCGTTGGCCGGCGGACAACATCAACCCCGGCTGCGAAACAGGCAGTCATATCAACCACCTCATTTTCATCCTGGAAATAACCCAGCGATACAGCCGGAGGCGACCAGCGATAGAGACGAAGTGTGGGAGGGCATTTGCCCGTGGCCACTTCTTCCATTAGTTCTATATCCTTTTCCATATTTTCTTGTCCGGCCAATGGAGGGTCCAGGATAAGGCGCCATTGATAACGCAAAGCTGAGTCCTCCTTCATCAATTGAAAAGTCTACTTTTTCAATGAATCGAGTAGTTCTTTTAAGACTTTTTCAATTTCATCTTTATTAAGCCCCCTGTGATAATTATAGATTATACCACCAGGTCGTTCATTGTAAAAAGGACGGTTGCAATCCGGGCAGCCGCTGGTCTGAAAAGCTGATCCGTCAGCTAAAAGTAATTTTAACTGCTGAGCAGGGATTCCAAATGACACCAGGCGCCCCTTTTCAAATTCAAAAGATGATAAACGCGCTGAGTTCGAACGCAGTAAAAAACAGCCGGCCTGTATTCTGCGGTATGAATCTACAGCCGGTGAAATCCATTTTCCCAGCGGAGTCCCTTTGAGGGGCACAAAGGCAAAAAGTGCTACTGTCACTTTGGCTTCCACCAGCTTATCGATCAGCGAAAGAACTTCCGCTTCGCTTTCACCAAGACCACATATTATGTGAGTGCTTATTCGTGCGGGCAGATTTTGGGCACAGTTAAGCAGCAAATCAAGACGTTCATCCAGAGAACCACCTTTTAATTCTTGGTAAGCCGATGGATTGACCACATCAAGTGAAAGACCGATCCTTTCTACACCGGCCTCAATTAGCGAAACCGCTTCTTTTTCATCCTGGATCCAGGCTGAAAGCGAAATTGGCAGTTTTGACCATTGTTTTAAGCGGTCAATTAATCCCAGCAGGGTTTCAATTCCATCCCGATGTCTGACTGATTGGAGACAGATTCGCCTGAAGCCTTTTTTTTCGGCATTAATTAAACTATCATTAACATCTGCCCAGGGGAATTCAGGCCAGGTAACCCGGCCCAACCGGTTGAGTCCTTCGTTTTTCCCTGTTCCCTGGGGACAAAAAGAACAATTCATCAGGCAGCTGTTTCCGGAAAGAAGGTATGCTGTTTTCGGATAAGCATCCATTTTATTAGGAGTTAAACCCATACAAGCGGCAGTTCCGGCCGAGACACGAATCATAGGGAACAACACTCCTCGGAAAGGCTAACAGTTAGGCCAAGCCGGATCACCTGTCTGCGAGCTGCAGGTGAAGGGATAACAATCTTGTTTACTCCTGCTTTAAGTGCATAAACATCTACCTGTTCACGGTAACGCCCACCGGGACGCATGCAGCCGAGATAAAGAGGCGTATGTGGAAACATGAGGCGAGCGGAAGCAATAAAATAAGCCACCTCTTCCGGGGGTGGTGGCAAGCAATCGCTAAATGCAGTTTCCGCTGTGGGCCGAAATATGATCATACTGATCGCTTCCACCTTTTCCTGTCTGAGCATTTGAAGAGCCTCGTATTCACTTTTTATCCTCCCTTTATTAAGCCCAATACAAAGATGGGGAATTACCCTGGAATACTTCTGCAGGAATCGATATGAATCCAGGTAATCCTCAACCGTAACCGGTAAACCATAAACTGCAGCAATGGTATCATTGTCCCCGACAAAATCAAAGGAAACTACAGCAGCTACATCAGCCAGCTGACGGGCCTCTTCTTCATTTACCAGGCCGGTATGAAGGTTTAGAGGCCCCCGTTCAGCCAGTTTTTTTAATTTAGTCCAGTTATCCAGCAGAGGCACCCTGCCGTGCTTATCAGATCCACCCGAAACCAGGTAACTGCTCTCCTCTCCTGCCGGACCGGCAAGGGTTGTATTTAACGAAACCATATTACGCAGATAAACCCCGGAACAGTGGGCACAGTTTAAAGAACAGGCAGTTCCGGTTACACTCACCGGTAAAGTGCGGCCTGGAGTAACAAATTCAATGGTGTCAGGAAAGTTAGCCTGCCGCTTCTGCCAGGCTTGATTCAATATTCTTTCCAATTGATTGCCCGCTTGCCATTTTTTTTGCTGCATACAGCTGCCCTCCAGGTTTTTATAAGCCTGCCGGTTAAATGATTAACTCAAGTTAAATCAGCGCAATTACTACTGGGCTTGAATGGATGCACCAATTTCTTTAAAATATTATAAGCTGAAATATTAAACAGGGGAAGCAGAAAAACAAGTAGAATCTTCCTGCCGCCCCTGCTGCTGATCATAAACAGATGCCTGTTATGCCGGATCTTTGATCAAGTATGCCGATTGAAACAACTAAACTGCATTTAAATGATCAGTTGACATGTTTTTGTTTTATAATCCGGCAGTTACTTCTTTTCCCACCGTAATATCGGATTACGAACTGCACGCACCTCGTCGAGACGTCCGACTACAGTGTGATAAGGACCGGCTGCCACTTTTTCTGCATCTTGATCAATGTCTTTAGCTATATCTTCCATGGCCTGCGCATAGGCATCCAAAGTTTCTTTACTCTCGGTATCATTCGGCTCAGTCATCAAAGCTTCATCTACAATCAGGGGAAAGTAAACCGTGGGCGGGTGGAAGCCGCGGTCAAGTAAGGCCTTGGCAATATCACCGGCTCCCGCGCCTTTTTTCTTCTCCGGTTTGGCAGAAACAACAAATTCGTGCTTGCGAATCCTATCATAAGGAATATAGTAGGTCTTCTTAAGCAAGCTGGCCAGATAATTGGAGTTGAGCACGGCATCTGTGGAAGCCTGCTTAAGGCCTTCAGCTCCCATCATACGCATATAATTGTAAGCCTTGATCACTACTCCAAAATTACCGTAAAAAGAATGAACCTTGCCAATACTTTCCGGTAAATCGTAGTCAAAATAAAAGTGATCACCTTTTTTGCCAACCAGGGGAACCGGCAGGTATGGTACCAGCCTTTCTTTAACGCCGACCGGTCCACTTCCCGGACCACCACCGCCGTGTGGTGTAGACAAAGTTTTATGGATGTTAAGGTGAACAACATCAAAACCCATATCACCGGGGCGCGCGTACCCCATTATTGCATTAAGGTTAGCTCCATCATAGTAAAGCAAACCGCCGGCATCATGGACCACCCTGGCCATCTCGGTTATTTCTTCTTCAAAAAGACCCAGCGTACTCGGATTGGTTAACATCAGGGCTGAGGTAGTATCATCAACTGCTTCTTTAAGAGCTGCCAGATCGACATTACCCCGGTCATCGCTGGGAATCTGGACTACTTCGTAACCGGCCATGGTTACTGTGGCCGGGTTGGTCCCATGAGCTGTGACAGGAATGAGCACCTTGTTGCGTTTATGGTCGTCCCTGTTGCGATGATAGGCCTGGATTATCATTAAGCCGGTCAACTCGCCATGGGCCCCGGCAGAAGGCTGCATGGTAAACCTTTCCATCCCGGTTAACTCTTTTAAATGCTGTTCCATGTTGTAATACAACTCCAGGGCTCCCTGGACAGTATGTTCGGGCTGGCAGGGGTGCATGCAGGCAAAACCGGGCAGGGCAGCTACCTCTTCGTTTACTTTAGGATTATATTTCATAGTACACGAACCAAGTGGGTAAAACCCGGTATCAACCCCGAAGTTGCGGGTGGAAAGCTCCGTGTAATGGCGAATTACTTCCACCTCTGAAAGTTCAGGGATTTCCAGTGGTTCAGTTCTTAGCATTTTTTTTGGTAGCAGTTCATCCACAGGTTTCTCCGGCACATCACAGGACGGCAGGGAATATCCCTGTCGACCTGAACGTCCCATTTCAAATAGCAGGGCTTTAGCTTTTCTCATTTCCATCCCTCCAGTTCCTGAACCAGGGTATCAATTTCTTCACGGGTTCGTTTCTCGGTTACGGCAAAAAGCATCGTATTCTCCAGCTCAGGATAAAACGGAGAAATATCGACTCCGCCTAGAATATCTTTCTGGAGCAGTTTCTTGTTTATATCTTCCGGTTTGCCGGGTACTTTAACGGCAAACTCTTTAAAATTATGGCCGCTGAATGCCGCTTCAAAACCGCTTAGAGCAGTTATTTTCTGACGGGCATATGCCGTTTTTTGCAGGCACTGCTCGGCAACCTCGTGCATACCCTGGGGGCCCATGGCTGCCATGTAAACCGCTGCGGCCAGGGCAACCAGCGCTTCATTGGAGCAAATGTTGGAGGAAGCTTTTTCACGCCTGATATGCTGCTCCCTGGTCTGCAGGGTTAGAACAAAACCTCGGTTTCCTTCGCTATCTACTGTTTCACCGGCAATACGTCCGGGCATCTGACGCACAAAACTTTGCCGTGCCGCCATAATCCCAAGCAAAGGACCGCCAAAAGAGGGGGGCACACCCAGGCTTTGTCCCTCGCCAACTACTATATCGGCCCCGTAATCGGCAGGTGCCTGAAGCAAAGGCAGAGAAAGGGGATCAACAGAAACGACCAAGGCTGCCTTGTGATTATGAACCAGATCGGCAACCCCATCAAAATCTTCAACCAGACCAAAAAAGTTGGGCTGCTGCAATACTACAGAAGCAACCTGATCATCAATCATTTCTTCCAGTTTTGCAAAATCGGTCTTCCCATCTTTAAGAGGTATTTCTTCCAGGGGCAAACCCCGGCTGTTAAAATAATTCTTTAGCACCGCCCGGTAAAATGGACTTACTGCCTGTGAAACCAATGCTTTCGAGCGTCGAGTTGCCCCACAACCCATGATCGCTCCCTCGGCAACAGCTGTTCCTCCGTCATACATGGAGGCATTGGCTACATCCATTCCGGTTAGCTGGCAAATCATGGTTTGATATTCAAATATTGCCTGTAAAACTCCCTGGCTAATTTCAGGCTGATAAGGAGTGTAAGAAGTATAGAATTCGCTTCTACCGGTAATATGTTTGATCACTGAAGGAATAAAATGGTCATAAACTCCGGCCCCCATAAACGATATACAGTTGTTTAAATGTTTGTTTTTTGCTGCCAGTGAATTTAAATGCTTGACTGCCTCTAATTCTGACAAAGCAGGCGGTAAATCTAATTCTCGTTGCAGGCGTACTTCAGCCGGGATGTCGCTGAAAAGATCTTCTATAGATTTAACCCCGATCGTAGAAAGCATCTCCTGCCGATCTTCATCGGTAAGAGGCAGGTAGTGTTTACCTCCCATGCTTTATTCCTCCTTTTCTTCTTTAATAATAAACTCCTCATAAGCAGGCTTATCCATTAGTGAAGCCAACTGACTTTCATCCTTTATCTCCACTTTAAAAACCCAGCCTTCGCCGTAAGGATCCTGGTTGATTAGCTCGGGTTGATCAAGCAGTGTTTCGTTAACTTCGGTTACCGTTCCATCCACAGGGGCATAAAGATCGGCCACTGCTTTAACCGATTCAATAACTGCAGCACTCTTGCCTGCTTCAACTGCCGCCCCGATATCGGGTAACTCAACAAAAACAATTTCTCCCAGTTTGTTCTGGGCATAATCAGACAGGCCCACAACAGCAATATTGCCCTCCGGCCGAGCCCATTCATGCTGTTGGGTATACTTAACACCATCAACAACCTTATATTCCATTATTGTTCCCTCCTGTAAAATGGCAATTTTATGATCCTTGCCCGGTATGAACGTTTTCGGATCAGCACACTTACTTCTTGCGTTTGCTTTACTGTTTCGGGATCGAGAAAAGCCATGGCAATGAACTTATCCAGCGTCGGGGAGTAAGTCCCACTGCTTATCCAACCAATTTCCTGCTCGTCAACTTTTACCGGATAATTCTCCCGTGGCACACCACGCTCAAGCATCTCCAGACCAAACAGTTTCCGGCTAAACCCTTCCTGTTTCTGCTTCTTCAGGGCTTCCTGGCCGTTAAATGCTACAGCCTTGTCAAGAGCAACAAAACGGTTTAAACCGGCCTGCAGGGGGGTAAGTTCTTTGCTTAACTCATGGCCATAAAGGGGAAGAGAGGCTTCCAGGCGTAAAACGTCCCTGGCTCCCAGTCCTGCCGGACGCAGGTTCATTTTCTGTCCGGCTTCCCATACCGCCTCCCATAAAGCTGAAGCTCCATCATTTTTACAGTAAACCTCAAATCCGTCCTCACCGGTATAGCCAGTTCGCGACACAATTGAGTTTATACCGGCAACAGACACGTCACTCAAGAAGTGATAAAATTTCATATCAGCCAGTTTTATTTCAGTCAAATCCTGCAAAATTGCTTCACTATTTGGCCCCTGAAGGGCAATCTGGGCATATTCAGATGAGAGGTTTTGCAGCCTGACATCACCAAAAGAATTCTCCTGAAACCAGTCAAAATCTTTGTCGGTGTTGGCTGCATTAACCACCAGGAAAAAATTTTCGCTGCTAAGGCGATAAATAAGGATGTCATCAACCACTCCCCCATCCGGATAACAAACCGGACTGTACATGATCGCATTGTCTTTAAGCCGGGAAATATCATTGACCAATATCTTTTGCAGATAAGCTTCGGCATCTTTACCTTCAACAGCAACTTCCCCCATGTGCGAAACATCAAAGATGGTCGCCCGTTTTCGGGTATCATGAACCTCTTCAACCAGACCCTGCGGAAATTGAACCGGTAAAAACCACCCGCTATAATCAACAATCTTACCACCAAGTGCAGCATGTTTTTCATAAAAAGGTGTTTTCTTTGGTTCACTCATCAGTCTTACCATCCTCCTTTCTTTTAAAAATTTGATCTTTAACAATAAAAACAAAGGACAGAAAAAGCCCGCTGGCTTTTGCTCTGTCCTTATAACCTGAGAGATTGCTACTTTAATTAGTAATTAAAGGGCTTTCCCCGTCGGTGTCCCGTACTGGCGGGTGCTCTCCAGAGATGCGTCCCCCAATGGTACTTAAGCCTGAGAGTTTCCCTTCCGCCTGCCTAGCGAAAGGTTGCACCTTCGGCGTCCGAAAATCGGAACTCTCCCACCGGGTTCATCCGTACATTATTCACTTTTCTTCCTCACATTTACTACCAGATTCCTTACTTCGACGTTTAATAAAAAAATCCTTCTCGAGCGGTGCAAAAAATTTATTATACTTTGCCGGCAGAGCCAAAAAGCCTGATTTTGTTACCAATCACATCTGCTGCCGCTTCGCGGGCCGGGCCAAGGACTTTTCGGGGATCAATTTCAGAGGGATTGCCGGCCAACACCCTGCGCATCGCTCCGACAAAAGCTTCCCGGATATTGGTATCGATATTTATTTTACGCACCCCGAGTTCAATGGCCCTCTTAATGCTCTGATCAGGAACCCCTGAAGAACCATGTAAAACCATGGGACAGGAAATACGCCGGTTTATTTCAGCCAGACGATCAAAATCAAGCTTTGGTTCCCCTTTATACTGACCATGGGCAGTACCAACTGCCACTGCCAGCGCATCTACATCAGTTTCAGCCACAAACTGTTCAGCTTCAGCTGGATCGGTAAAAAAAGCATCTGCTTCACTAACACTGATATCATCTTCTGTCCCCCCGATACGCCCAAGCTCTGCTTCTACCGATACCCCGAAAACCCTGGCTACCTCCACCACCCTTCGTGTCTGGGCTATATTCTCTTTTAGGGGTAATTGGGAACCGTCATACATAACCGAAGTAAAGCCGAAACGTATGCACTGCATTACCTGATCAAAGCTGGTTCCATGGTCAAGGTGCAAAACAACCGGAATGGCCGTGCCCTCCGCAGCCTGGCGGGCAAGGGCAATAATGTAATTCAACCCGGCATATTTGATTGCTCCCTGGCTGGCCTGGATAATAACCGGTGAGTTTTCTAACTCTGCAGCGGTAACTATACTTTGAACTATCTCCATGTTGTTGCAATTAAATGCTCCAAGAGCATAGCCGCCCTGGTCGGCTTTTTTTAAAAGATTTGCTAATGGGACTAATGGCATCTAAACACCCTCCAGTAGATTAATTTTCACCCTACAAAAATTTCCCGTCTCTTGATCATAAAATCCACTATCTCCTGTCATTATATAATAAAAATATCTTTTCAGGTATCATAAATCAACCTGCAAACTTCTGGGGGGTTTGACACTGTCCCGGTATGGGATTCTCGGGCACGATATGCAGCTACTTGCCAGTGCCGGTGCTTTGAGTTGCAATTATATAAAACAGTTATTGTCCTTTGCCCCTAAACCATAAATAAGAGGCGCGGTTACAGAAACAGCCGCGCCCCTTGATTGATGCTAATATCCTTGATTTACCCTCCGCCCACCGGAGGGAATATGGCCACCTTGTCACCTTCTTTCAGGACATGGTCTTCCGGACGGCTCCTGTTTTCTATAAAAACCTGCTTGGCCTCGCCTTCCTTTATGCCTACTTTCTCAATCAGGTCCTTTACTGTTGCCCCTTCGGGCAGTTCGACGGTAAAGGGTTCATTACGTTTGTCTTCCGGATGGTAGCGGATCAATGTTGCATAAAGAGTTACTGTAACCTGCATGATCATTAATCCCAGAAAGTATCGAGTTCTTTGTCAGTAATATCCCAGACATTATTATGGGGTGGAAGCTTTTCGAGCTTCATAAACTCAGGTAGACGATCCGCTTCATTGCCGATACCTGCCCTATTGTTAAAATCCCTTTCAATGCGCAGGATTTCATCACCGATCCTGGTAACATCATCTGAAGTATATTTAGTGCCGAGCAGACCATTTACGGTTTCAATGACACCCTCAAAACCACTGGCGATATCAAGAATGGGGAATGTAATAAAGAGACAGTACCCGGCAGCATCGATAAAGGCGGTTATATCCTGAAAATTCTTGGACAGACCGACCTTGTCTTTAGTAGAAAGCGGATCTACGCTTCCGCCAACTCCGGCAATCTCGGGAGCAATGGTATAACCGGCAGTGTGGTCTGCACCCATAGTGGAAGTGGCATAGGTAACCCCGATGCCTTTTACTGCCCGCGGTTCATAAGCAGGCATACCCTGACGCTTGACAGTCGGGATGCGGGTTACACCGTATGCTTCACCTATGAACTGGGCACCCTGGCCCATGATATGACCAAGTGGACTGCCCTTGCCGATCTCCTCTAGAAGTTTAATTGCCGCCTTGCCATCACCGAATTCAGCCAGGCCGGCTTCCATTGCGACCCCGACAGCACAGCCGGCTTCAATAGTATCGATGCCAAGTTCGTTACAGATCCGGACCATTTCCGCAACATCGTCAAGGTCATCGATGCCGCAGTTGGCACCAAGAGACCAGATCGATTCGTATTCTACACTAGACACAAGTTCACTGCCATCCTCATTGGCATAAACCGTAGAACAGTTAATAATACAGCCGGGATGGCAGCGGTGTCCCATAGTGCCTGCTCCGCCGCGCTTTTCTAATGCTTCAGCCATCGCTTCGCCGCTGATTTTCTTGGCCCCGTCAAATACTCCGGAACGGAAGTTGTTGGTCGGCAGCCCTCCTGCTTCATTGAGAACATTAATCAACAATGCAGTGCCGTAGCTGTTCAGGCCACCGCCTTTCTTGGTTAAATCATGACTTTGAATCGCTTCAGCCAGCTTTTTCTGGCCGGCGCGGAGCATTTCTTCATCAACAGGTTTTACACCGGGAGCATCTTTATGATCGAGAACAATGGCCTTGAGACCCTTGCTGCCCATGACGGCTCCGAGACCACCCCGTCCGGCATAACGGGCTGCCCGACCCTCCGGATCGTTAAATGCTAAGCCGGCCATGGACATTTTTGCTTCGCCGGCTGGGCCATTGACGACAAAAGCAGGTTTATCGTCAAATTTATCCCAGATCATTCTTCCCGATTCGTAAGCGCCCTTACCTTTCATGTCATCTGCTGAAACCAGTTCCCCACCGTTTACATCCAGCTTTAAAAGCCACTGCGAACCATCTTCAACCAGGCCTTCGACAACCAGGGCCGCATAACCCATGCGGGCCATGTTCTGGGGAAATGGTGTTCCCGCATTGGCTTCCTTAATACCTCCGGTAAGGGGCGANTTNCCACCTACCGANATACGACCCGAGTTAGGTGCACGAGTCCCGGACATAATACCGGGNGCAAAAACNAGNTTGTTGTTCGGACCGAGGGGATGGCAATCTGCCGGCACNTCNTCNTTAACCATCATCGAAGTNATCCAGCGTCCNCCTTTACCNTTGTACTTCTCCGGTAACGGTTCAACGGTTACCTTTTTGTCAGTCATGTTGACACGAACCATTTTTTCCATACGGCTTCCTCCTTTTTAAATGCCAATATAAACAAGATAATAAAACTTAAAACCATGTCCTTGAAACAGGCACAAAAACAAGGTTTGCTGCCGATGATCTATATTACCGGTCAAACCACAGTATTATTTTTGCATCATTTAGCTAATATTGAGATCACTTATGCAGGCATGATCAGTAAGCAATGATCATCAATATTATTATACCATAAATTTAAAAAATATCGATCAATATAAATCAACCACCACTGAGTAAATAGCCAGGTAAATAGCCTGCAGTTAAAAAATTAATTATCGTTCCAATAACAAATATTTACTTAACACTTCAAGGGTTAGATCGTTATAGACCGTTTATACCAGGTATGATTTGGGCCTGAAGTTTAATAATAAACTGTTAAAGGTTACTCATTTTATGATTATAAATCGGAATTCCACTAGACTCATTATACGGTGAATATCCAATATATGCAATATTTTGGGTTGAATTGGAATGAAATTTATGCTAAGCTCACAGTATATTAATGCAAATAACAAACCTGGAGGCGTCAACAATTATGAAGTGTTTGTTTGCAGTAGTTTTTGTTTTGGTTAACCTGTTTGTGATAGCTGGTTGTACTGAAGTGGAAAGGACAGTTGCACCCGAAGAAGAGCAGGAGGCAGCAGAAGGGGAAGACAGCAGCCCAGTTATTTACAAAGAGGGCATCTACCTGGTTAATCTATGTATTGAACCTGGACGCTATCGATCGGAGGGGTTTGTTAAATATTTTAGCATTCTGTCAGGCATGGAAGGCGCATTGATTGCACGCGGTCTGGAATACCAGCTAAGTGAAGATGAATTAGATTATATAGTTAGAAACGCCATGCCTGGTGATAGATCTTTTGTTATCGATATTGACAGTTCGGACTATGCTTTTGAAACAATGGGTGATGGGCATTGGCGCTTGATTGATGAATCATACCAGCCCGAGGTGAGAACTACATTTACCGAAGGGACCTGGATCGTCGGTCTGGAAATTGAACCCGGCACTTATCACACCAGTGATCAGGTTTATTACTGGGCAAGGTTAAGTGGTTTTAGGGATACATTTGCAGATGCTATTGATGAAGAATTAGGTCGTCTTGATGAAAGTCCTGACGAGGAAGGAACCACTGTAGTTATTCAGCATACTGATGTGGGTTTTTTCTCAATGAGCTCAAACTGGGAAGAAGGAATTATATGGAATAAAGTGGACTAAATTGAAGTCGGATCCTAATTACATCCGAATTTGACGAGAGGAGACATATTTTCATGAATGAAAAGGAAAATATTAATATCAAAGCTTTACAATCTAAAAGAATAACCTTTTTAGTGCTGGCCGTTATTTTGATTGGTTTAGGTTTGTGGTTTATTATTAACATGCTTGTAATGCTTTCTTCAGGAGGGATTGTGATTGGAGCATCGTTTGACATAGCAGTCGGGCTTATTCTGGTTGTCCTGGGGATTGTTTTTTTCATCCTAATGGTTTTTGTTAATAAAAAAATTAAAACACTTAATAAACTATAATCCTGTAGGATGCCGCTTACTGCACTC
>SL_5KL_010_SEDDRAFT_10000582_pt1 | contig 23516 bp, 22 predicted proteins | sample SodLakKL_010_SED_FD_9118 | JGI IMG/M metagenome (IMG submission 9118) | reverse complement strand
AGATTATTGCCGCATTTTTTAGCAACAATAACAATTGTTGTATGGGATTTTTATTTTCAATTATAATAGGTTGGTTTTATATGAGAAAAAAGTTTAAAAAGCTTTTTTTAAACAAAACAGAGAATTATTGTGCAGAAATCAGCTTTTCCGATTTCCTGAAAAATAATCTCTAAAAAATTAGATTTTTTTTATCTTACAGTGTAATTTTGACCTTTCTTATATAAAAAAACACTCAACTTCAAACACCGGCTAAATAGCTGATAAATAAACCAATAGACATGACATTTGTTGAAGAACTGAAATGGAGAGGAATGCTTCATGATATTACGCCCGGCACCGATGAGCAGCTCAGCAAAGAGTTGACCACGGCTTATGTGGGTATTGACCCAACAGCTGATTCGCTTCATATAGGGCATTTAGTTTCTATAATGATGCTAAAGCACTTTCAGAAAGCGGGGCATAAGCCAATACCGCTGATAGGCGGGGCTACCGGTATGATTGGCGACCCCAGCGGGAAAACCGAAGAACGTGCACTGCTGTCGGAAGAAGTGCTGCGACATAACGAAAAAGCAATACAAAAACAGCTGCTAAAATTCCTTGATTTCGACTCGCCAAAAAATAAGGCGGAAATAGTTAACAACTACGACTGGATGAAGGATTTTTCTTTTCTCAAATTTTTGCGCGATATAGGTAAAAAGCTTACAATCAACTATATGTTGTCTAAAGACTCGGTAAAGACCAGGCTGGAAACAGGGCTGTCTTTTACCGAATTTTCATATCAACTAATACAGGCTTATGATTTTCTGCATCTTTACAATACCAAAAACTGCAAACTCCAGATGGGCGGATCCGACCAGTGGGGAAACATTACCTCGGGAACGGAGCTGATACGGCGAACTACCGGCGGAGAAGCTTATGCTATCACATGCCCGCTGATTACTAAAGCCGACGGCAACAAATTCGGAAAAACAGAACAAGGAAACGTCTGGTTAGACCCGCGCTATACCTCACCATACCACTTTTACCAGTTCTGGCTCAATTGCAGCGATGCAGACGTTGAAAGGTATATTAAAATATTTACCCTGTTTTCAAAAGAAGAAACCCAACACCTCATCGAAGAACACCTTAAAGAACCGGGATTGCGAAAACTGCAAAAAACCCTGGCAAAAGATATTACCGTAAGAGTTCACGGTAAAGAAGAATATAATACAGCCGTTGAAGCATCAGAGATTCTATTTGGAAAAGGAACTACAGATACACTGATGAAACTGCCCGAAGATGTCCTTCTATCGGTTTTCGAAGGAGTGCCCCAGTATAAACTGGATAAAAACCAGGTGCAACAGTCAATACCGGTTGTTGAATTTTTATCCGAAAAAACCGGAATACTTCCCTCTAAAGGTGAAGCACGCCGAGCCCTCAAAGAAGGCTCTATCAGTATAAACAAACAAAAAGTCAACAACACATATATTGTCTCCGAAAACGACCTGCTTAACTCAAAATATGTGCTGGTGCAAAGAGGTAAAAAGAAATATTTCCTGGTTATTGCCTCATAATAACCATCATATTTTATTGCATTTTGTAATTAATACAAAAAACGTTGGCTACATATAATTAAAACCCGGTAAGTGAAAATAAGCTTTACCACCCGCCAACTAAAAATAATATTTAACCATTATGCTTAAAATAATTTACTGTTTTTTAAAAAAAGTATTATTTGATTAATAAAATTTTATTAAATTTGCGCTTGCTTTTTCAGCAAGATATAAATTATTTTTCGATTTATATCAAAACATATTCCTCCTTAGCTCAGTTGGTTAGAGCATCTGACTGTTAATCAGAGGGTCCCTGGTTCGAGTCCAGGAGGGGGAGCAACATAAAAACCACATATGGAATAATTCTGTATGTGGTTTTTTATTTATGCTCAAAAAACTAATTGATGTCGGTACTATGTTCAGCAGTAAACATTAACTTACAATCGCCAATTTTTCGCAACATTAAATCATCAGTATGTTGAAACGTTTAAACTTTGATCAATTTAAAACATAAGTTTAAACTTTATATAAAATGAATGATAATCAAAAACGAAAACAAAACAATACACAAACCTAATTACCTTAGTAGAAAAGCTACAATACCCCACTTTCGTAACCTTATTACCTTATTATTAGTTTAAAAAAAGCTAAATAAGCTAATAAGGTAAAATAAGGTTTGTGTATTGGGTGTTATCCATGTGCTATTAAGGTAATAAGGTTACTGCTCAGCAAAGTGCTCCCCGACAAGCGTTAAGCTTTTTTTGGTTTAAATACCAATTTAGGACGAGACAGCCGCAATGCCAACCCACGTGTGGCGGGGTTCTCCCCTTTAAGGGAGCCGGAGGTGTAGGTGATGGCAAACGTCAATAATCAAATAAATTTGACAGATTGGATTTTAATACTGATTATTTTGACAAAAAATAAATTAATTGTCAAATTTTGCTTAATTTTGACAAAAACAAATTCTAATGTCAAAAGAAACTATTCCATACGAAAGAACTAAACCATATAATAACCTGCCATTATTACCTCCTGATGATAAAAATGTAGTCACGATAGAAGTCTTAAAAGCATTGAATAATGCGAATAAAGCCTTAGCAGAATTGAAAGGATTAGCGGGAAAACTACCGAATCAGTCAATGTTGGTTAATACTATTGCATTGAGAGAAGCAAAAGCCAGTACCGAGATTGAAAATATTTTTACGACTGAAGATGAGTTGTATAAATCACTTACGGTAAACGATTCATACCTAAATGGTAATGCAAAAGAGGTGTTACGATATCGAGAAGCCTTATGGAGAGGTTATACCGAAATATTAAATAATGATAATTTTACTATTGATTCCCTGATAAAAATTTATCGGGAAATTCAAAATGTAAATGATGGAATACGCCCTCCGCAAACAGAGACAGTCATAAAGAAAAGGGGAAGCGGATTACTTAGTGGCGAAGTGATTTACACCCCGCCGAGAGGAAAAAAGATAATAAATGATAAACTGAATAATCTGATAGAATATATTAATGATGACAACAAATACGATTACGACCCGCTAATTAAATTAGCAATTTCTCATTATCAATTTGAGGCAATCCACCCGTTTCGTGATGGAAACGGCAGGGTAGGACGAATTTTATGTATTTTACTTATGGTTCAAAAAAAATTACTGGATACTCCAATTTTATACCTAAGTGCTTATATTATCAAGAGAAAAGATGATTATTATGAACTTCTTAATGAAGTAACAAGTCGCAGGCAATGGAAAAATTGGATAATTTATATGCTAAATGCAGTAAAAGAGACATCAATATATACGATAAATAAGATAGAGGAAATTGATAGATTATTTGACAGAACCTTAAAATTGGTCGAAGATAAGTTACCACATATTAGAAAAGAAGTTGTAGAGAAATTATTTGAACAACCTTACACAAGTCCTAAAAGATTATTAGATAAAAACTTAAAAAGTTTAAATACAGCTAAGAAATATTTAGGTCAGATGGAAGAGTTGGGAATTTTAGTTCCGGAAAAAATTGGAAAAGAAATTGTTTATTTGAATATAGACTTATATAACTTATTATCAGAAATATAGAAAATAACCCTTCAGGCTACAATCGAGTAGGCTGCCCCGCCAAAATGCTAAATCAGCTTTGGCTAAATAAAAGTGTTGTTTTATAACATATCAATTGACAACATTTGAGCAGGAATATGATGAGCTTATTAAATTATACGGTTTTGATACAAATCATTAACCTTGGGCTATGTTTTCCGGGGTTTATTATTATATTTCTTTGATAGCAAAGCTAATATGGCGGTGTGTTTCATGAGTTATAAAATTAAATTGCCAGTTGAATTTGTAACAAAACTCATTAACTGCCTCAACTACCCCATAAGGTCTTCCATCCCGGTAATTTCTGGTTGTATAATCATGCCCGGCTATTATACCTCCGTCTTTTATTTTATTTTTACAACTCTCAAGTTCATTTTTTGTTGTCTGATAAGTATGATCAGTATCTATGTAAACCCAATCAAAATATTTGTCAGGGAATTTTTCTAAAACACTTACTGATTTACCATTATGCAACTTGACAGTACCGAGTTTAATCTGATCAGTAAATTTATCTTCTACCCAAAGCCTGGCTTTACAACCAAAATCTTTTGATTTCCAGCTATCAATAAGATGAAGTATTTTAGGCTCTGTTATTTTTAAGATTTTTTCGGAAAAACGGCCTTTAGCAACACCTATTTCAGCCACTATTGATTTTTTGGGAAGTTGCTTAAGCATATCCAGCCTGGTAGGTAAAACCACCAGGTTATTTATGTGTTTGTGTTGTAATTGAAAATAAGAGGGGGTTTCTTTATCAGAATTTTTAGACACAAAAAATTCAGTTATTTTATTGCAAAACAAACCCATAATATTAGGGGAATAATTCTAAATATTTATTCTTGATCAGGCTTTACTGTAATGGGTTCTTCTTCTATATCTTCTTCATAATCATATTCCTCACCGGGAAATTCAAGTGTATATACAATTGCCTCCAGTTGTCTTAAATAGTCACGTTTGTCAAAGTCAGGAGCCCAAACAAAAACATCGAGGTTAATAAGCCTGTTTGTTAATTCATCAACCATAGTATAGTTAACAAAGGGGCCTCCCATAAAATCACCTTCCATTTTCCACAAGCCTCTTAACTTAACAGCATATCTATCCTTGAAATTAATCTCTTTATAATCGGGAGGAATATCATCATAAGTAGTCATGTAACTATCAGGCAATTGTCCTGAAATATGCTCCCTGGTTATTGAGTCACGACGCGACCATATAACATTATGATCAAAATCTTTATCAGGGTCAGTATAAGGCAGTATTGTCAACATAAGCCCCATTTCCAAATCCTCATCTGTTCCGGTACGCCTTAACCATACAAAATTATCCTTTTGAATGGCCAAAAAATATCCTTGCGGCACAAGAAGATTTACATTGTATTTATTATTCAGGGTCTTGCGAACATCTTCATTTGACATTCGTTTATATGCATTTATAAGCCTTTCACGCTCAGTTTCAAGATACATATCAATCAATTGTTGTTCATTTCTTTCTATAAGTGATTCAAGCCGGTCGGCATCAGGAGCATATATAGTAACTACACGCTGTGGATAAGCCCATACATCTCTCCTGGTTTCAATCCTTTCTCTTTCAAGGGTGGGATCAATAGTAACCATCAAAATACTGCGATGTGTTTCAAACATTGAAGAAAAATTTGGCTTATCAACATGCCTGAGATCAAACATTGGTTCGCGTTGCGGAAGCATAGGCTGAGCTCCCCCGAAGGTGTATCTGATTATTTCTCCTTCATTGCCTTCCCAGTGTTTTTTTTCCATTATAACAAGCATTTCACTTGTACGACCTGATGCTGTTGCTTTTTTTCTCGGTTGTCTTTCACAAGAAATAATTATTGAAAGAATAACAACAAATAAAATAATATACCTGTTCATCTTTAAAAAAATATTAGTAAAAAAACATTTTAAAATAACTTAAAAAAAATAGCTGACCAATCATAAAGGCTTGAAAACAAATATAAAAAATAAAATTTTTCTTGTTATTGACCACAAACCGCTATTTTTAATTTTTTCCCCGGTCTTAACACCTCACCCGACAAGTTATTAAGTTCCCGAATTTGTTTAACCGTAACTCCCGGATGCATCTCTGTAATATCCATTAGAGTATCTCCTTCCTGAACCCTGTAATAAATAAACGTTTGATATTCACCCTTTGTTTTATCTTTTTTTATTTGTTTTTCACTATCAATATTATGAGCTGCTATGTCATCTGAAGGCCTTACAATAATATGCTGCCCCGGATATATAGTTGTTCCCGGCAAATTATTCCATATTATCAGGTCGCTAGTGGTAACGTTATAGCGATCAGCTATTATATTTAAGCTTTCGCCGCTTCTCACAACATGCACGTTATTATCTGTGACAATATTTGTATTTGCTGGTTTTGGAGCTCTTACCACTAATCTTTGACCCGGCCGAATAAGAGTACCCCTAAGATTATTCCAGCGTTGTATTTCTCTTACCGAACAACCGTATCGGCGAGCAATTGAGCCGAGTACTTCTCCCTGCCTAACAACGTGAACGGTAGTTTCTTCCATCCTGGCATTCAATTCATCCTGCCTTATCTCTTCAGGAGTTTTATAATTATGAATTTTTTCTTTGTTAGTAACAAATTTGCCTGTGTATTCCTGGGGAATACGCAGGATATAAGTATTATTTTCACTTGCCGGGATGATATTTTTTCTGAAAGACGGGTTCAGGTATCGTAAGTGATCGAGAGGAATTTCCAAAATTTCACTCACATTACGCAAACTAAGTTTTTGATTAATATGCAATGTGTCAACATTGAGATCGGTAAAAGGTGGCGGTGAGGGATACAGATTATGGTAATGTGAATACTCCATAACATATGTAACAGCCATAAATGCAGGCACATAATTCCTGGTTTCGCGTGGAAGAAAACCACGTATGCTCCAAAAATCTTTAGCACCGCCTGACCTGCGTATAGCCCTGTTAACATTACCTGCCCCGGAATTATATGCGGCAATTGCCAGCAACCAATCTTCATAAATATTGTACAAATCAACAAAATGTCGGCAAGCAGCCACTGTCGATTTAATAACATCAGCACGATCATCAACATAGCTGTTTACTTCCAGATCATATAGCCTGCCGGTTCCATACATAAACTGCCATATACCGGTAGCCCCGGCAGGGGATCTTGCAACCGGATTAAGTGCTGACTCAATAACGGTAATATATTTAAGCTCCAGTGGAAGATTATATTTATCAAGCTGCTCTTCAAAATAGGGAAAGTATAACTCGGCAAGACCCATAATCCTCTCAGTAAGATCACGACGATTCCGGCCGTATAGGTCAATATAAGTTTTAACGCTAGAATTGTACTCGAAGTCTATTGGTGACATCCTGTCTAGTTCCTCAAAACGGGACTTATATACTGAATCGGAATATTCAGGAATGAAACCTAATGGAAAATCAAAATAAGATTTAGAAAATGATTCTATATTCAATTCAAGGTTTTTATAGACCTTAAGATTTGCCAAACTGTCAAGTGTAGCTACTATGGGATCATCAGGTTTAATAGAAAGAGTATTCTCGCTATTCGAATTATCTGGATTTTCTGAAGGCTCAGAGCCATAAATCAACGCCGGTAAAAAATAATTTGGGAAACTCAACAAAAATAATATTACAACTAAATTATATCGCCTCATCCTGTTTGTAGTAGTATTAAATAATAAAAATAATTGTTTTATTCATCTTTAGTGTCAATTTTTTTATCATCCTTTTCGGGATCTTTTTCTGAATCTTTTTGTGCATTCTTAAATTCTTTCATCCCTTTTCCCAATCCGCGCATAAGTTCAGGTATTTTTCGCCCTCCAAAAAGCAGTAAAACAATCGCAAGAATAATTATTATTTCTGTAGGTCCTATCCCACCAATTAATGGTATAAAATACATGTTCATAAGATTTTGAGTATGCGTTAATAAATAAAATACTTGATTTACAATCTAAAACCTATAATAATAGTATTTAACAGCTATCAAAAAAACAGTAGAAAATACTTCTTAAGCCAAACAAACCATAATGTAAATACTGTTAATCAGGCATTTTGATAAATTATTGCTTTTTTTATTCCTGTTGTTATTAGGTAGCAAATTCCCTGATAAATAAAACACCCTTATTAACAATTAATTACACAATAGAAGCAATTATTTTCATTTAAAGCAAATTTATAACTTTTATATAATAAATCATTAAAAAAGTTATATACTGTAATACTATTTAATAAGCGGTTAATAAAAACCGGTTTTATTATCTTCTTGCAATCCATTCGGCAGGATTAAGTTTTTCATTTCCTCTCCATACCTGCAAATGTAATTCTGTTTTTCTGTCTCTCGGATCAGTGCTTACTACGCCAATTTCCTGCCTGGTATCAACTCTTTGGCCATTACTAACTATCACTTCTGACAGGTTGGAATAAACAGTCAGAAACTCTCCATGCCTTACAATGACAGCATTATCTCCGCTAGGCACTGAAAAAACCCTAACTACAATGCCTTCAAAAACGGCCCTGGCTTTTGCTCCTTCTGTGGTTGATATATTTATTCCGTCATTTGAAACGCGTATTCCCGGCAATACGGGATGATCTTGCTCACCAAATGTCCTGGTAATAATCCCCCTTTCAGAAGGCCAGGGTAAATTACCCTTATTTTCGTAAAACTTATCTGAAATAATCTCCTCTTCGGGAGTTAACTCAAAAGCTTTTGTTGGTGTAGCCCTTCCTTCAGCTTTTGCCTTTTTGGCTGCCCTTTTTCTTTCCTCTTCGATTATTTTCTGTATTGCTTCTGATAGTTGTTCTGCTTCTTGTTCCTGATGCTGCAGCTGATCCATTAGATCCTGCTCCTTTCTGCGTAATACTTCAACTGTTTTGCTTTGTTCCTCCTTTTCAATGGTAAGCTTATGAATCTCTTCACGATGTTCAACTAAAAGCTCTTGTTGTTCATTTTTTCTTTCTTCAAGATCAGCGACTTGCTGATCAAGCATTTCGGTAGCTTCTTTTATCTTTTTTGCCTGTAGCTTCCTGTGATGAGCATATTGTTGCATGTACCTCATGCGCATATATGCCTGGTTAAAGTCTTGAGCTGAAAACAAAAACATCAAACGATGATATGCATCCCTGTTCTTATAAGCATACCGGATCATTTCTGCATATGATTCGCGTAGCTCTTCCAGCTCATTATTTAACTTTTCAATTTCTTGTTCATGATTATCTATTTGCCTGTTTGTAAATGAAATTTTGTTACTAATGTTTCTTAACAGCTCTTCTCTTTGGTCTATTTGATTGTTAAGTATAACAAGTTGATTAAGATTTGTTTCTGCTGATTTTTTTGTTTCTTCCAACAGTTGGTTTGTCAAATTCATTTCTTCCCGGATTTTTTGTCTCTCTCTTTCCAGGTCTTCACGTGTTTGACCACAAACATTTAAAGCATATACTGAAATAAACAATAAGAAAATAATTTGTTTGCAGTTTAGATCAAAAAAGCTTATAATTTTTCCAGTCATACCCATAACAGGTTTTTTTACTCAAAATTTATAGGTTCGTATCTTGAGGGTACCGTGAAATTCATTTGTTGTGGTTCATTTAATGAAACCCTTAAATATTTTATTGAAAGATCAGCATATTTTACGGGATTAAAAATCATCAGGCTTAATTTTGTGGGCAATAATTCGCCCTCAATATTTTCAAATTCTTTATATTCAGCTTCTATTGAATGTTTTGTTGATTTTTCGGCAATTGAGTTTTTTCTGATTTTATGTGTCTCAGGATCTATCCATAGATGCTGATTAATAGGCAAAGATGTTTGTAGGGGTGGATTAACCAATGATTTTCTCTTGGGATCATGAAGCAATATTAGCCCGTTATCCTCCGACGTGTTAAAAGAGCCTATAGTGTAGTTGGAAAAGTCATTTCCCACAAGTATCGCCTGCAGCATGTCATAATCCAGGGAAGTTTGCAAAAAATTGTTTATAAAGCCTATATGTCCTTTATAATAACTAGACTCGATGCGGTTCAAAAACTTTACTGAATCCGGGGTTATAATTGTTCTGGCAATTTCAATACCCAACATAGGTGATAAAGAAATATAGATAGCTTCATCTTTTTTTATTCTTATTGATCCACTTATGTCAAATTTTTGATTTTCCCAGTTAACCATACCCGCAAACCTGGCTGAAAACCAATCAAACTCAGATTGGTTGTTTTTAAAATTTTCTATTACTTCTTCAGGTTTATAATCGGGTATTTCGTGGACAGGTTTTATTTCTTTTTTTGGCCGGCATCCCCCGGCTAAAACAATAAATAGCAAAATCAAAAAAACAGCTGTTTTATTGTCTGAAAAATTTCGACACTTATTCATATAGTTTTTTATCTTTTATTTTTTTTTCCAAAAATTCCGAACCATTACCCAGTTCATGAGCTTTTTTCCAATAATTAAATGCCTCTTCTTTGTATCCGAGTTTATAAAGAACATCTCCATAGTGCTCAAGTATAACAGCATTATCATCCCCGGAGTGTTCAATAGCTTTTTTTATCCATTTTTCGGATTCTTCATATTCACCCTTTTTATACAATATCCATCCGTAAGTATCAAGGTAAGCCGAATTATTTTCTTCAAGATCATTGGCTTTTTTTGACATTTCCCTTGCATACTCAAGATTCTCGTTGCGCAAAGCAAGAAAATAACTATAATTATTAAGAGCTAATGTATTTTCAGGATCTATTTCAAGGGCATTTTCATATGCATTATCAGATTTATCATGCAACTCCAAATTATTATAAGCACCTCCCAGCAATGTATAAAACTGCCCTTTTAATTGTTTATTGTCCACTACAAAATTTACGCCATTTTCTAAAAGCTCTACGGCTTCTTTATAGTTTTCTTTCTCCAGATGAGCCACTCCGCTAAAATAATAAAGTGTAGGCTGTTCTATAAAATAATCAAAAGCTTTTTCAGAATATTCTATAATAAATTCATAATCATCTAATCGTAAAGAGGTGAACATCATCTGTTCCCACACATCATACTGATCAGGATCAAGTTTTGTTGATTTTATAAACATCTTTCTTGCCTTCTCATATTTTTCTTCCCTGTATAAAAAGTCGCCATACATAGTAAACATCATGGCTTCTTCAGGATACTTATCTATTAAAATATCCATAAGCTCGAAAGCTTGTTCCAGATATTCAGAATCATCTTCGGAAACACTGTAATAAGCAAACATTATGCGTGTTTTACTGCCCATGTCTAATTCAGGGCTTTGAAAAGCTTTTTTTAGATGCTCAAAAGTCTTGTCCAGCTTTCCTTCTTGTCGGTAGTGTTCGGCAAGTTGCAGCCTTGCTAAAGCATTGCCGGGATCTTCCTTAAGAATATCATAATATAAATTTACAGCCTTTTCTTTCTGACCTCTTTCAGCATATATTTCGGCAAGAAATTCCACATAAAGCGGTTCTTCGGGAGATAATGAAATAAGCCTTTTTGTTTCCTCAATAGCCTTATCATACATTTCCATTTCAAGAAACAGCGTTATTTTTTCTATACTTAATTCCTCAGAAAATCCTATCATCTTCTCTATATGATCCAATACCTCCAGGGCTTTATCAAATTTTTCAAGTTGTACATATGCAACAATCAAATTGTATTGCATTGACAAGTCTTCAGGATGCTTGTCGGCAATTATTTGATGCATCTCAAGGGCTTTATCAAGTTTATCATTTAAAATATACATATCAGCTGCCATAAGAACATAATACTCATTAAAAGGATCAATGTCTGCTGCTTTTTTTGCATATTTCAATGCTTTCTCGTATTGGTCATTCTGTGCATGGATTTTTGCAAGCTCATAAGCTGCTGCTGCATTACCCGGATTCTTTTTCAAAGATTTTGTATAAAGCTCAGCCGCTCTAGACCAATTTTCAAGCATTTTCTCTTTTGAAGCATCAATGAGTAAAACAGTGCTTTGTAGTTTATCCTGCTCAGTTACTTCAATATGTTCTTTTTCTTTTTCCGGCACATCCTCAGCAGTTTTACACCCTGCAAAAACTACAAATGCAAAAATAATTATACCAAAATATATTCTGAAGTTACTTTTCATGTCAATCTGTATTAATATAGTTTATCTAAAACATCTAATAATGTATATTTTTTATATTATCAAAATAATTTTTATACTTTCTAACAATAACAACGCTTTATATGAATTAAAGTTATTAAAACATCGCCATAAAGAAACAGATTAAATTTACAAAAATTGTTAATCTCTGTGCTTCCAAACAGAGTAATCTCCAATACTTGATTCTATCACATCACCATATATTTCAACATAATTGCCAATCATAGCATTATCAAGTATAGCAAAGCGCAATGTTGAATTTTTTTGAATAATTGAATTTTTTATCAGGCATCGTTGAATAACAGTGTTATTTCCAATAGAAGCATAAGGGCCGACAACAGAATCTTCAATACTTACATTTTCACCAATATAACAAGGCTCAATAATGGTTGAATTTTTCAAAACAATAGAAGGGTCAATAAGTCTTTCATTACTCTTTATGCTAAGAATTCTTTTATTTGTATGAACAATTGCATCTTTATTGCCACAATCAAGCCATTCATTTACTTTATCTGTTTTGAATTTAACACCTTTTTGCTTCATGTTTTCAAGTGCATTGGTAATCTGGTATTCTCCGTTTTCGACAATTTTGTTTTCCAGTAGATATTGAATCTCCTTTTTAAGAATATTTCCCTCTCTGAAGTAATAAATTCCGATAATTGCCTGATCTGAAACAAAAGTTTGAGGTTTTTCAATAAATTCAGTTATGAATCCATTTTCGTCGGTTTTAACAACACCAAAGCTTTCAGGATTCTCAACACGGTGCACCCATACTGTTCCATCATTATTTTCATTAAGTTTAAAATCAGCATCAAACAGAGTATCAGCAAAAGCTATGATAACTTTTCCCTCCAATGCTTGTTCTGCACAAAACACTGCATGAGCAGTTCCCAGGGCTTCCTCCTGGTAATAAATCTTTCCTTTGGCATCATGCTTTTGAGCTATTTCCAAAAGCTCCTTTTCAACACTATCACCAAAATCACCAATAACAAAAGCAATTTGCTCCACCTTTTCATTAATGACTTTAGTAATTTCTTCAACAAGTCTTTCCGTTATAGTCTTCCCTGCCACTGAAATTAAAGGCTTTGGCACAGTCAAAGTATGCGGCCGCATTCGCTTACCCACGCCGGCCATAGGAATAATAATATTCATATAAATTATATTTTAATTACAATAATCTAATTGTATCTTAATTTCTAAATTAATCTGTTATATTAAACAAACTGAACCAAAAAACATATCTAAATATAAAACCGGATCTTTAAATCTTTCTTTTCAATTTTTTTTATATTATATATTTATTTAACTATATAATATTATTTTTTTACCATCCATATTAAGATAAAACCCTCATTTACAACAAAATGTTCACAAAAGATAATGAACTTAGCCTTAGCAATCTCACTACCGAAGGGAGTAAAATAAACATTCGGGTTCTTCCGCAAGTGAGGGGTTAAGAATTAAAAACGTCAATAAATATACTTTATTAAAAATCAAAACTTTAAATGTATTATATGCAAAACAAAACAGCAAAATTATTTTGTTCCCGTATGGCCAAATCCTCCCTCTCCCCTTTTTGTATTGTTGAGGTCTTCAACTAACTCAAGTACTGCTCTTTCATGCTTAGATATAACCATTTGAGCAATTCTGTCGCCGCTTTTGATTTTATATTCACTGGTGGAAAGATTTACCAGGATTACCTTTATCTCTCCGCGATAGTCAGCATCAATAGTGCCGGGTGTATTAAGCACCGATATACCATGCTTATATGCCAGCCCGCTTCTTGGCCTAACCTGGGCTTCAAAACCGGAAGGAAGCTCAATGTGCAGGCCGGTTGGCACCAAATATCTTTCAAAAGGCTTTAATGTAATGTCATCGCTTAAAAATGCACGTAAATCCATCCCTGCCGAAAAAACTGTTTCGTATGAAGGCAATGGATTATTTGAATTGTTAATTATTTTAACCTTCATAAAATATATTTTTCTCAATAATTACATTTTAATAATACAAAATAACCGCAAATTAATATGTATATAAATAAAACAGGCTGTATCCTGAAAAAGGACAACCTGTTAAATAATTATTATATTTTTCAAGAAGAAACTTCTCAAAAAATTAAATACTCATTATGTCTTCTTCTTTGTTTTTTAGCAAGTTGTCGACCTTTTCCGTAAAATTATTGGTCAATTCCTGAATGTCCTTTTCAAAAGCTTTTACTGCATCTTCAGGCAATCCGTCTTTTTCCATTTTTTTTGCACTATCAATAACATCTCTCCTGGCATTACGAATGCTAACTTTAGCCGCTTCACCTTCAGCACGCACTTTTTTTACAAGATCTTTTCTTCTTTCTTCCGTCAATTGAGGAACAACCACTCTAATAACCGTTCCATCATTTTGTGGATTAAACCCAAGGTTGGCAGCTAAAATAGCTTTTTCAATAACACTCAGCATACTCTTTTCCCAGGGCTGAACTACAATAGTTTTAGGATCAGGTGTATTAATGTTAGATACCTGGGAAAGCTTGGTTGTTGTACCATAATACTCAACCATAACCCCCTCAAGCATCTGGGGAGTAGCCTTACCTGCTCTTATTTTAGACAACTCACGGGTAAGATGAGAAATAGCATTATTCATCTTTTCTTCTGCCTCAGCATATAAAATATCAATATCTTCATTCATAATAATTTAAAATTTATGGTTTTGAAAAGAGAAAATATATAAAACTTCAAAATTATTTATTCAAAAACCAGGCTAACAGTTAATTTAACTAAAATGCCAAAATAAAAAGCAAGAACAAATTTATAAATTTAAAAAAAATGTAACAATTTTATTTTTATAAATCATTACCCTACTTTCAAGCTCTAATCATTCTTAACTATAGTTCCGACATTTTTACCTTCAATTACTATTTTTGAAAGGTTGTTTTCTTTATTCATATTAAAAACAATTATGGGCAAATTGTTTTCATGACATATAGTAAATGCAGTCATATCCATTACTTTAAGCTTTTTTTTGTAAACATCATCAAAAGAGATAGTATCAAATTTTAAGGCATCCGGATTTTTTTCGGGGTCATCAGAATAAACTCCGTCAACACGTGTTCCTTTAATAATCACCTGTGATTTTATTTCAACTGCTCTTAAAGCAGCCGCTGTGTCGGTTGTAAAGTATGGATTTCCCGTACCCCCGGTAACTATAATAACCTTGCCTTGCTCAAGATATTCAATTGCACGCCTTCGGCTCATTTTTTCGCAAACAGGGTCAATTTCCATTCCGGATAAGATCCGGGTTGGCATATCATGTTGTTCAAATGTATATTGCATAGCCATACCATTTATAACTGTTGCCAACATTCCCATATAATCACCCTGAACCCTGTCAAATCCCTTCGAATGACCTTCTATGCCCCTGAAAATATTACCTCCACCAATAACAATAGCAATTTCAACACCGGCACGATACAGAGATAATATCTCCTTTGAAAAAGAATTAAGAACCTGGGGATCTAAACCATTTAAGCTATCACCCCGCAAAGACTCGCCACTTAACTTAAGTAATATTCGCTTGTATTTTGCCATGTGACAATAAATTTATAAACTTTAATTATTAGGATGCTAATTTAATCAAATAATCAGTAGCTAAACTTAAATTGATAATTTTTTTGATCCAAAAATCATCATCGCTTTAATCAATTTAATTAATAGTTTGTGAAATAATAAAAATTCTCTCAAATATGGCCGGACAAATTTTTTATATAATATAAGCAAAATACCCGGTTGATATCTAATAATGAAAAAGACTTACTGCCTAAATCTTTCAATGTAAGCCTATGAACAAATTTGTTTAAAAAACTATATTAGCTTGTTACCACCCGTTTAACTTAGTAAAATTCTAATATTTTTCTAAAGTATAATAAATAATTTTGGTAAATTTGTATATGAAATTTGAGTAAAATAGAGTGTTGCTTTTTGCTGAAAAAACATAGTTAGATTATGATTGATTACAAGAAAATTATAACAATTGAACCTGGCAAGCGTGGAGGTAAGCCATGTATCAGGGGCATGAGAATCACTGTAAACGATATTCTTGGATGGTTGGCATCAGGAATGACTATCAGTGAAATTCTTGCCGATTTTGATGAACTGACTGAAAATGATATTTATGCAGCACTAAGTTATGCTGCAGATAGAGAAAATAAAATATACCAGGTGTCAGAATGAAATTGTTATTTGACCAAAATATTTCTCACAGAATTCTAAAGCTATTACCTGAAAAATTCTCAAATTCAACTTCAGTAAAAGATGAAAAGTTAATAAACGCTTCTGATATTGAAATATGGGAGTTCGCAAAAGTTAATGACTACACTATTGTTACTCAAGACTCTGACTTTAATGACCTCAATCTATTATTCGGATTTCCGCCAAAAATAATCTGGATAAGAACTGGCAATTTGACAACTAAAGCTATTCTTCGAATTTTGGAAGATCATTATTCAGAAATCGAAAAATTCATAACTGATCACAATTATGGTTGTTATGAAATATTAAAATTAACCAGATAATGATTCTTGTATTATTTAGAGAGATATTAGGCTGCTGTTAAAAAAACTTGATACTTGATTCTAAATATGCTATATAAATACTACTGCTTGTTCCATAAAATACATACAGTTGTACCTTTGCCAGGAGTAGAATCAATTTTAAGTGTTGCCTGATGAAGCTTGATAATGCGTTTTACCAGAGATAATCCTATACCACTGCCTTCAATATTCCTACTGTTGCTGCCTCTGCTAAAGGGTGCAAAAATGTCTTCCTGTTCTTTTTCAGGAATTCCTCTTCCTTGATCAATAAAGGAAAGCATAGGTTTTTCGTTTTCAGGATTATACTCCAAAGAAACTGTCACGGCTTTATCGTCTGAAAACTTACACGCATTATCCATAATGTTGGAAAATGCAGTTCTGAGCAGATATTTGTTACCAAGAATTGTCACCTTATTTTCTTCATCCAGTTTTTCATCTAGCTTAATTCGGATGTTATAATCAGGATTGCTGTTTAGCATATCATTACGGGCTTCCATAATCAATTCATCTAGCCTTACTTTCTCAAGGCTTACTTGATGGCTTTCATAACTGGCTTTTGTCATATCCATAAGGTTTGAACAAAGCCTGGATAATCGCTGCGCATCACCTAACATTTTTTTTAAAGAAATCTCAGTTTTTTCAGGTATATTTTCTTTTGCAAGCAACAATTGCAATTCACATATTATTGCTGTTAGAGGCGTTCGTAGTTCATGTGCAATATTTGAAACAAATTCTTTTTGAACATCAAATGAATTTTCCAGGCGATCCAGCATACTATTGAATGAAGCTGCTAACTTTGCTATCTCTTCAGAATAAGAAGATTCATTTAACCTAATATGTAGGTTTTTTGTACTGATTTCTTCAACTTTCTTAATAATTTGACTGACAGGGCTAATAAATCTGTACGACAGCCTACGGCTAACAAAAAACATAATGCTTACACTTATAAACCAGGCCAAAGCAAGTATTATCTCTATGTTTTTCAAATCTGTAATAACATCAGCCCGTATACTAGTCTCGTCAATAACCAGGTAAATAAGCAGTACAAAAACAAAGATTATAATGCTTGATGTAAGAGTAAACCAAAAAGTTATTCTGTTACGTATCGTCATGTTACTCAAATTCGCTGGTTAAAATAAACCCCATGCCTGCACGTGTATGAATCAGCTTTTTATCAAAAGGTTTATCAATCTTACCCCTGAGATAGGTTATATAAACATCAATAAAATTTGTACCCGTATCAAAATGTGTGTTCCAAACTTTTTCGGCAATTTCTGTACGAGTCAGAACTCTCTCAGGGTTATGCATCATATACTCAAGCAGTTTAAATTCTTTGGGAGTGAGTTTGATCTCCCGGTCTTGTCGTTTAGCTGTCTTTTTATGTATGTTAATCTCTAAATCAGCATACTGAAGGACCGGCGACGCTGATTTTGTTTGATTTCCGGCGCGTTTAAGTAAAACTCTGATGCGAGCATATAATTCACGAAACTCAAATGGTTTTGTCAGGTAATCGTCTGCACCTGCATCAAAGCCTTCAACCTTATCATCTGTGGCACCCAATGCAGTGAGCATGAGTATCGGCAAGTGGGGTTTGTTTGTTTTAATTTTACGGCATAACTCCAAACCATTCATTTCGGGCAATACTATATCAGATATGATAAGATCATAATCATTAGCCAGGGTAAGTTTTAAACCCATCCGGCCATCATAAGCCACATGGGTTTGATAATCCTGTTCTTCAAGCCCTTGCTGAATAAGCTCTGCAAGCCTTTTATCATCTTCAATGATAAGAATTAATGCCATGTTTAATAGTTTTATACAAATATACTACCCTATTTTATAAAGGCAAGCAAAACATTGTTTCAAAATTAAATTACAACAGGTACCCAAGAAATATACTAACTGATGTAAAGTATATAAATAGCCCTGTTACATCCTTTACGGTAGTTATAAATGGGTCTGAGCCCGCTGCCTGGTCAAAGCCAAGTTTAACAAGTACCCAGGGGATAAGAAACCCAAGTGTTGTAGCCAGAGTCATAGTAAGAGCTAATGAAATCCCTACAGCATATCCAAAGTCAATGTTGCCTTGCCAAAGTGTGGCAATAGCAAGAGCTGCAGCACCCATAATTACACCAATGCTTATCCCTATTCCCATTTCTCTGAAAAGGTGTTTTCTAAAGTGTTTCATATTTATGTGCCCCAACACCAAAGCTCTTGTAAAAATTGTTGATGATTGTGTGCCAACATTACCGCCCATATCCATTATTACCGGTATAAATATAGCCACAGCTGCTATTGCTTCCAGTGTAGCCTCGTATACATCAATTACAGCCCCTGCAAGCATACCTCCTATAAGTGTAATAATAAGAAAAGGAACACGAACTTTTAATACATTTTTTAAAGGACCTTTAACCAGCTGTTCACTTCGGCTGCTTTCCCTACGTGTCATTGCAATATCAGCCAACCCTACTTTATCAAAAATATCATCAGTGGTTTCTTCTTCCAGTACGTCAATAGCATCATCAACAGTAACTACACCCACAAGTCGATCTTTTTCATTTACTACCGGTATCTCGACCAGATCACGGTGTTTTAAAAGACGAGCAACCTCTTCCTGGTCTGTAGAAGTATTAACTCGTGCAAACTCTTCTAACATTATATCGCCAACCCTGGCATCCTTATTAGCTGAAACCAATGTACCCAAAGACAATTTACCTTTAAGAATCCTGTTGTCATCAATAACGTAAAGAATAAATATATTATCAGCATTTCTCTTGATATTGCGAATTTTCCGGATTGCCTCTTCGGTTGTCATGTTGGCTTTAAGGCTTACATATTCTGTTGACATTATGCCACCGGCTGTTTCAGGATCATATGAGCTTAGTTCTTTTACATTTTCCCGTGTCTTTTCATCAAGAGATGAGAGTAACTCCAATTGCTGCTCACGATTCATGCATTGATACAAGTCAGCCCTGACATCTGAAGCCATATTTGCAAAAATTGCAATAAATGACTTTCTGTCAAGTAATTTAAACAATTTCATCTGACGTTCCCTGTCAAATTCGTTTACAATTCGCCCTTGCTCTTCCAAACTAAACCTCTTAAGCATATCTAACGCAACATCATCTTCAAGATCATACAATACTTCAACAATATCAATTACGGGCATCTTTTTTGCGATTAACAACAGAGCATCCCACTCCTGCTCCTTGATCAAATCATGAATAATTTGTTTCTTCTGATTAGTTTTGTTCGTGTTTTCCATATTTTCCATTTTTTTATTACGAATTATTTTTCTAATAAACTACCATAATGTTGTTGGAGTAAATGCCAGTCCAAAATTGAATCCGGGTTCATCAACACCTTCTTCAAGCCCCTTGCCCCATGTTATATCAGTTTCAAGAAGATCTTCAATTAAAACAATTCTTAAACCTGTTTGAAAGCCAGGCAAATCCAAATTTGAACTAAATACTTCAGCGAGCAGAAAAAAACGCTCTGTAATCATTATATCACCACGAATTCCGTAAAATATTTCATTCTCCCATGAGTCATTATCATTAGCGTGTAGAAATCCGATATTAGCATGAAACAAAGATGAATTATCCAATATTTCTCTGGTGTACGGCACATATATATAATATGAGTTTACCGATAATCCCTCATTAGTTGTTACTCCCGACACAAGGGAAACGGCATTACCGTTCTTTCTTAAAAATTCCGGAGCAAACTTGCCTTCAAAGAGCCATGAATCTTGGCTAAAAGATCCTTTTGAATTAAAACCGGCTCCAGCTGAAACCTCCAGAAAAGGCAAAGGCCCTATGGCAGGAAGAATCCATGAATCAATACTACCGTACCATGTTTCCATCTGAAAAGAACGGTATGTGGTAATATCAGCATCATCAACTACCATTTGCTGAGCATTAACTGTATTGATTGGTAGCAATAAAACCAAAATTAGAAAGGCAGGTATGCTTGATAAATTTTTCTTTACGTTCGTATTATGCACCCAATAAAATAAATCACCTGTTTTCAATAAAATTCTATTCGTGTTTTTCATAGCATATCTCCTTTCTTTTTTTTATATTAATTTTTTTAATTGCGTTGCAAAAATACACAGTCAATCAATTGTTATGGGTTAGAGAGCTTTTAGAATATTATTAAAAATATATTAGAAATTTAAGTTTTGATTTATCAATATGCTTATTAACAGGTATTTATATTTGTTTTTGTAGTATTCTTCGCAAGAAATGATAATAATAATTCAAATTATTGGATATCCTAATAATATAAGCTCAGCTCTTAATTAAAGGCTAATATTAAGGTTTATCAACAAACATGGAAGATAATATTTCATTTATATAAAATGTGTTTAGGATTCTGATTTCTAATTATATGGCAACGAATGACGAGTAACGAGTCTCCATTTTAAAACTCGTCACACGTTACTCGTTACCCGTCACTCTTTTTTACACATGCACTTTTGTCTATGTTTAGTTGATGAGGGCTTCATTGATCCGGATACCCTTTCGCAAGCTAAGGAATTCCTTTTTCTAATATATTTCTAATGATTTTTTAACTTCAATCTAATTAGATTACATCTTAATGGAGTTACATTTGTATATCCCTGACATGTTGGAATCTGTTTTCATGCATTTGTATTAAACACAACAATTTTTATTAAATCTTATAATTATGGATACAGACAGGTCTTTACATGAAGAAATATTAAACAAAATAAAAACCAAAGAGAATATTGACCAGGCAATACAAAAGCTGAAAAAGTTGCAGGTTGCAGAAATAGCTGAAGTTATCAAACCACTTTCCAACGAAGAACTATTAGAAGTATTTGTATTACTTCCCGTTGAAAAGCACGGGCAAATTTTTGCTGCTTTCGATATACCTCGCCAGCTAAGTTTCTTTAGGAATGTAAGCAAAAAATGGTTTGCCGGGGTATTTGAAAAAATGCCTTCAGATGACCGTGCAGACACTTTCCAGCAATTTACTCCTCATGAGCGTACTTCATTATTAATCTACTTGAGTAAAGATGTAAGGGAAGATGTACTTTGCCTGAGCGCTTATGATTACGATACTGCGGGTGGAATTATGAGTACCGATTTTGCACTTATCAAAGAAAGTCAAAGCTGCGAAGACGCTCTGCAACATATAAGAAAAGACTCCCCCGATGAAAAGATGCTTTACCATCTCTATGTTGTAGATAGTGATATGAAACTTGTGGGCTACATGACTCTTAAAGACTTGATTATTGCCGACCCTAACGAAAGTGTTAAAAGCAGAATGCACAAAGAATATATCTCGGCAAGCCTTGAAGAAGACAGGGAGTCGGTGGCAGTGAAAATAGAGAAATACGACCTGCTTACTTTGCCTGTATTGAACGAAAAAGGTGAGCTTATGGGCATTGTCCATAATGATGATGCTATAGATGTAATCCGAAAGGAACAAACAGAAGATATGGAAAAGTTTATGGGAATAATTCCGGGAAAAGAGATATTAAATTATAATCAAATCACTGCAGTTGGTCATTTTCGTAAGAGAGTGATATGGTTGGCTATTCTCACCGTAGTAGGCTTTGCTTCAGGGTTAATTATCCAGCGTTATGAGGAAGCTCTTTCAACACTGATGATCCTTGCAATATATATTCCAATGGTTGCCGATACAGGCGGAAACAGCGGAAGCCAGGCAGCAACAGTTGTTATTAGGGCTATGGCACTGGGGCAGGTAAGCATTAAAAACTGGTTTAAAATAATGACAAAAGAAATTAATATATCTGTTTTGCTGGCGGGAGTACTTGGTTTAATATCATTTTTAATGATCATTATTATTTCATGGCAAACAGATGCCACCCTGCCACATAGTTTGGGATTTATTGCTTTTGGTATATCATTGGCCCTGGCTTTACAAGTAATTACAGCAACAATGATTGGTGCCGGGTTACCACTACTGGTAAAACAATTCGGGGGTGATCCTGCAATTGCAGCCAGCCCGGCAATTACAACAGTAGTAGATATCACCGGCCTACTTATCTATTTTGGTGTGGCTACATTATTATTCTTTTAATTACACAGCACCCGCAATTTTTACAATCAAAGCAATGGGCATGAAAAGCAAGGATAGAAGGAATTTTGAAGCCGGCGTTCTTACAACCGACAAAAACTTCATAAACCTCCTCATGAAGCAGTTTGACGATATCTGGACAGTGAAAAATTGTAAAACCTGTGGCAGAAAGGATCAATGTGTTGAATGGAGGGTTTAACCACAGAGTTGCACAGAGTAATTCACAAAGTTTTTAATTTACTTTTTATCAATGGCAAATTGGGGTAAAAAAAGATAATCCTTATACAGATAGTTAATAATACCATGAAAAAGGATACAAACGAAATAAAAAATGATGGAATAACTGTCCGGAATAAGCTAAACAGTAAATAACCATGAGCCATCAAATAAAAGTATCTAAAAATTAAAAAAAATTCTGTTAATTATAATTTTTTTTATATATTTTTGCTTTACACATCTTTGGCAGCGATAAAACATTAAAACAATATAGATATGAGAGGTATAGTTGTTTTTTTAGTCATTATTGCCTTTGCATCACAAACTTGCACTACACCTGCCCCTGTTATCAAAACAAGCTACGAGGCACAATCTATTGATGTACAGCTAGATAACCTCACCAACCAGATGATAAAAAGTTTGGCTCAAGAAAAAAAATCAAAAATTGCCATAATGGCGTTCCCTGACCTTAATGGTAATGTGAGCAATTTAGGGAAATTTATTCCCGAAGAGCTTACCACACGCCTGTTTATGACCAGGCGATTTGAGGTTGTGGAGCGTTCATTGCTTAACAAATTGCTTGAGGAGCAGAAACTGGGCATGTCAGGACTGGTTGATGCAGGTTCAGCCGCAGAAATCGGTAAGATGCTTGGAGTTGATGCCATTGTTACCGGAACAATAACTGATATGGGTAACATGATTCGGATAAATGCGCGTATAATCGCCACTGAAACAGCCGGAGTATTTGCGGTTTCATCTGTCAGCATAGACAATCAAAGAACGCATCTCTTCCTAAATACAATTCAGAAGGCAACTGTGGTTGTATTATATCCAAAAGTTTTCTACCTCCTATTTTAGGCATTAACTTACGT
>SL_5KL_010_SEDDRAFT_10000581_pt1 | contig 23531 bp, 14 predicted proteins | sample SodLakKL_010_SED_FD_9118 | JGI IMG/M metagenome (IMG submission 9118) | reverse complement strand
GTGACATTCCCGTTTCACTACCTTTCCATTTCAAAAGTCTTTCAACAAGGTCCCTGAACTCGCCGGGGGTAATTTGCTGCTCAGGGTCTGTGCGGGCTTCTGATGGTTTGTAGTGGGTCTCTGTCATCAGACCGTCCATTTGCAGGTGCATAGACTGTTTTGCCACTTCAGCTATCCACCGCTTGTCTCCGGCTATGTGACTGGGGTCGCAAATGAGGGGCAGGTCAGGCATGACGGCCTTCAGGCCCAGGGGGATCTCCCAGATGGGAATGTTGCGGTAAACCGTTTTCTGATGGGTCTGAAACCCCCTGTGGATAGCGATTATCTTATTGCTCCCTGCCATCAGTATCCTTTCAATAGCGCCTGTCCACAGCCGCAAATCGGGGCTGACGGGATTTTTTATCATCACCGGCATACCTGTCCCACGGATAGCATTGGCAATTTCCTGGACCATAAACGGGTTAACCGTAGTGCGTGCCCCGAGCCAGATGATATCTATGCCGTGCTCCAGGCACAACTCGGCATGATCCGGACGCGCTGCCTCAACAGCTACAGGCAGGCCCGTCCCGGCACGGATACGTGACAGCCAGGGCAAGGCCTCCGAGCCCACACCCTCAAACTGACCTGGCCTCGAACGCGGCTTCCATACCCCGGCACGAAGCACAGACACTAACCCGGTATGAGCAAGCTGCCGGGCAGTGTTCTGAAGCTGATCAAAGCTTTCAACACTGCAGGGGCCAGCCACCAAAAGCAGGCCCTGGTGCAACGACAACCAATCAGCCAACGGAACAAACCGATCAACAGATGCAGCGGATGACATGGGAGTAAGCCTTTCCGGCAAAGATAGCAAAAAAGCGCGGTGATATTCAGCGAGCCTCTCCCGGCAGAATGTGAAAAGCTTGCAAACTCAAGGAAGATTTTCACTACTTTTGTTTAACTTGTTTAGTAAAGCTATGGACATCCACCGTATCGATACAAAGCTAAAAGAATATAAGTCAAGCGGCAAAAAGATGTTTGCCACGTCAAGCTTTCAGACACGCAGTGTAGTGTTGCTTCATATACTTAGCCGGATCGACAACTCAATACCTGTTTATTTTATAAACACCGGCTTCCACTTCCCTGAAACGATACAATACAAAGACATTATAACCAAGCTGCTGGATCTGGATGTCATAAACCTGCTGCCCCATGTGCCCAAGAGCATGCAAACCAATTCGCTGGGGGACCTTATGTTCACTTACGACCCCGATTATTGCTGCTATCTGAACAAGGTGCAGCCTGTTGAAGCGCTTTTCGACAAATACGATGTCTGGATAAACGGGATACGTGCCGAGCAGAACACCAACAGGCGCCACTTCAGGGAGGAGGAGTCAGCCAGGAAAAACACCATCAGGTACCATCCTCTCCTGAGCTGGAAAACCGAAGAGGTGGAGGAATACATCCACAGGTACAGTTTGCCTGTCCATCCACTGGAGATACACGGTTATAAGAGCATTGGTTGTGAACCATGCACCCACCCTGTGAATGGTGACGAACACGAACGGGATGCCCGCTGGCGGGGGATGAAAAAAACAGAGTGCGGGCTTCATGCCAGGGAGATGGCACAGCACAAGAACAGCGATTGATCCGCTAAGAAAGCTGCATCCGCTTTTCCTATCCACAACTATGGCGAAAAAAAAGTACTATACCGTTTGGCGAGGAAATCAAACCGGGGTTTTTGACAGTTGGGACAAATGCCGCAAGGCCGTTGAAGGCTTTGCAGGTGCCATCTATAAGTCATTCCCGGATGAGGAGCAGGCCTGGAGCGCCTACGAAGGCAATTACGCGGATTACATCGGGAAGGACAAGCAGGTGAGCAAGCTTTCACAGGAAGAGCTAGAGGCCATTGGTCGTCCGATCATGGACAGTATCTCTGTGGATGCTGCCTGCAACAGCACCACCGGCAGGATGGAATACCAGGGTGTGGAAACCTCCAGCGGGGCAAGATTGTTCCGGATGGGCCCTTTTGCCGGCGGTTCAAACAACATTGGGGAGTTTCTGGCCATTGTACACGCACTTGCCTGGTGTAAGAAACACAATATCATCAGGCCCATTTACACCGATTCAAAGACAGCCATGAGCTGGGTGAACAACAAGAAGGCCCGCACTAAGGTAGAGAGGCGCCCGGAAAACCAGGAGCTCTTCAACCTTATCGAACGGGCCGAACAATGGCTGCAAAACAACACATGGGAAACTCCCGTTTTAAAGTGGAAAACAGAGGCATGGGGTGAGATCCCCGCTGACTTTGGCAGGAAATAGCAAGATTATTCCAGGCTGCCTACTGGTGGAACCTGATGTCTTTCACGTTAAGCTGCAAGGTTACCTGGCCATTCCATTCGTTCTCCTCTATCTGGTAGGCAAGGTCAAAATGTTTGCATGCCTTCATCTTATTCAGATGGTGGCCTTGTTGAAAGGCTATGGCGGGGAGCTCTGTGTTCCCGACAGAGGGCTGTGACACCCTGAACTTCAAATGCTTGTTGCCTACAATGCGCACATTTCCCTGGGCCACGCATTGCTTTGACACAAAAACGGGGTTGGGGTTTCCGGGGCCGAAGGGTGCAAACTGCTTCAAAACACGATAAAACCGGCCGGCAATGTCGGCAAGGTTGATCTCCGCATGGACTTCTATCTGGGGGATAAGCATTTCCTCAGTAATTGTCTCTTCAACCACTTCCATAAAACGTTTCTTAAAGGCATCAAGGTTTTCGGGTTTAAGGCTCAGCCCCGCCGCATATTTGTGGCCTCCAAAGTGCTCGAGCAGGTCGCTGCAGGCATCGATGGCATTATACACGTCAAAATCCTTGACAGAACGTGCTGAGCCTGTCACAAGACCATTGGATTCGGTAAAGATGATGGTAGGCCGGTAATAGGATTCAATAAGCCGCGAAGCCACGATGCCGATAACACCTTTGTGCCAGTCGGGGTCGTACAGAAGAGTTGCCTTTCTTTGATCGTTATGAGGATCTGTGGTAATAAGGCGCATCGCCTGTTTTGTGATGTCGGTATCCAGGCTGCGCCGTTCGGTGTTGTTGTCGTTGATCTCTATGGTAAGCTCGTGGGTATCCCCCATTTTTTTACATACCAAAAGGTCGACGGCTTTTTTTCCTTTCTCGATCCTCCCGGCAGCATTTATTTTGGGGCCGATCATAAACATCAGGTCTGTGACGCTCATCTCTTTGGTAAAAGCAGACACCTTGTCGGGCTTCGCCTTCCTGAAGACATTACTGTAGAAGAGGATAGACTCAAAGCCCGCCCTGGGGTTAAAATTCAGCCTCTTCAGGCCATAATAAGCCAGCACGCGGTTTTCGCCTGTAATAGGCACTACGTCTGCAGCGATACTGACCACCACGAGATCAAGAAATCTTTCCAGCCCCTCAAAAGGCAATCTCCTTTTTTGATAAAAAGCCTGGGCCAGTTTGAAGCCAAGGCCACAACCTGACAAATCCCTGTAAGGATACATGCAATCGGGTTGCTTGGGATCCACCACGGCAACTGCTGTAAGAGGGATGTCGTCCGGCCGGTGGTGATCAACCACAATAAAGTCAATCCCCTGCTCCGCTGCATATTTAATCTGTTTTTGTGCTTTTATGCCACAGTCAAGGGATATGATCAGCGCTACACCGGTCTCCCGGGCGTAATCTATGCTTTCAAAAGAAACGCCATACCCCTCCGTATACCGGTCGGGAATGTAATAGTCAATGTTGGAATGAAATTCTTTAAGGAAATCGTATACCAGGGCCACTGCAGTGGTTCCATCCACGTCATAGTCGCCATAGATCAGAATGCGTTCACCCTTTTCCACGGCCTGTTCAATGCGGTCGACCGCTATGTCCATGTCTTTAAGCAGAAAGGGGTCATGCAGGTTATCCAGCGAAGGCCTGAAAAAATCACGAGCTTCGGCATATGTGGAAATCCCCCTTTGCGCCAACAAGCGGGCCAGGATGTGGTCTATTTTAAGGGTGGTGGCTAGCTTCTCAACAACGTCCCCGGCAGATTCATCATTAAGCACCCACCTTTTTCTTAACATTTGTTTTTTGCGTAAAGATAAGAAAAATGTGGCTTCAGTTCTTACTTTTCGGTGGCAATCACGATACGGTTGTCACGAACATGGACTACACCGGGGGAGATGTCGAGCATAATGGTATTGCGGCTGGCATCAATGATTTTCACTTTTCCCTGCTCGAGCAGGGCAACCAGTGGGGCATGGTTTTTCAGGATCTCAAACGACCCCATTTTTCCCGGCATCTGCACCAGGCTCACCTCCCCTTGGTACAACACTTTTTCGGGGCTGATAACTTTAAGAAACATGTCTTGCGTTCCCTTTATTGTTTGACATGTTATGGGCTTTCTCCCTGACGGATTCGAGGTCGCCGGCCAGGATAAATGCTGCCTCGGGCACGCTGTCCATTTCTCCGTCGAGGATTGAGGCGAACCCTTTGATGGTCTTTTCCAGGCTCACCATTCTGCCCTTCTGGCTGGTATACTGTTCAGCCACATGAAAAGGCTGACTAAGGAATCGTTGCACCCTCCGGGCACGCTTTACCAGTATTTGGTCATCATCCGACAGCTCTTCTATTCCCAGAATAGCAATAATGTCCTGGAGTTCCCTGTATCGCTGCAATATCTTAATTACTTCCTGCGCAACGCGGTAGTGTTCCTCGCCAACTATTTCAGGAGATAGCAGGCGCGAGGAGGATTCCAGCGGGTCTACTGAAGGGTATATCCCCAGCGCAAATATTTTCCGGGTAAGCACGGTGGTAGCGTCCAGATGGGCAAAGGCAGTAGCCGGGGCGGGGTCTGTGAGGTCGTCGGCGGGCACATAAATGGCCTGGACAGATGTTATCGACCCCCGCTTTGTAGAGGTGATACGTTCCTGCAGCAGTCCCATTTCCGATGCCAGGGTTGGCTGGTAACCCACAGCGGAGGGCATACGTCCGAGCAGGGCCGAGACTTCGGCACCTGCCTGTGTGAACCGGAAAATATTGTCGATAAAAAAGAGGATATCGTTTCCGTTGTCTCCCGTTTCATGGTCTCCGTCGCGAAGGTATTCGGCGAGTGCCAGCCCCGATAGCGCCACCCGTGCTCTGGCCCCCGGGGGCTCATTCATCTGGCCGAAAACCAGGGTAGCATGCGAGGAAGCCAGGGCTTCATAATCGACCAGCGACAGATCCCACCGGCCTTCTTTCATCGCCGCCCTGAACTCATCACCGTAGTCAATCACTCCCGACTCGATCATCTCCCTGAGCAAATCATTGCCCTCGCGCGTGCGTTCTCCCACGCCGGCAAAAACACTTCTGCCACGGTAACTCTTCGCAATATTGTTGATAAGCTCCATGATAAGAATGGTCTTCCCCACTCCTGCACCCCCAAACAACCCTATCTTGCCGCCTTTGGGATAAGGTGTCAGCAAGTCTATCACCTTAATGCCTGTATGAAGGATCTCATCCCCTGTCTTCAACTGCGAATACGGAGGCGGATCAGCGTGAATGTCGTACCTCACGGGAGTCGAAACCTCACCAAGACCGTCTATGGGCTCACCGGTAACATTGAACAAACGGCCGTGTATCTCTTTACCGGCCGGCATAGTTATACTGCCTCCCGTACGATACACCGGCATGCCACGTGCAATGCCGTCTGTAGCATCCATGGCAACTGTACGAATGGTGTCTTCGCCTATGTGCTGCTGACACTCCAGTACCACACGGTGCTTCTGATCGGTAAACACCTCCAGCGCCTCATATATCTCAGGCAGGTCTTTCTCGCCCTCAAAGATCACATCCACCACAGGCCCCATCACCTGGGCAACTTTTCCGCTATTGTGAGCTTTTTCAGCCATGCGCTTCAATTATGTACTCATTGTTTACTTTGAAACCACCCTGCTCCCCTTCAAAAGTACGATTTTCTTTGCTATGTAAGGTGGTAATGATGTAGTTATTAGCAGGTATGGTACATTTGACACGTTGATTTTACGGAATTATTATGTGAATCATGGAAATGGACGGGATGCGGGGTGTTAAATTGTATATTATATTTGTGATGTATCTTTGATGAAAAATGAATATGAAGGGCGGGAACAGTCATACAGCATATCTTACCCCGGATCAGCTGCGGGCCGGCAAACGTTTTAAGGCTGCTGCCATATCATTTTTCGACGGAATGACCGAACATGATGCGGCCCTTTTAAAGCATGTCAGCCAGAATGCCAGGGACCAGCAAAGCGATGTGCTCGTCATTATGTGTGCCTATGACCGCAAAGTAAGCACGGCAGCGACACTTCCCACAGTGCTCTTATCGCCAGAAGAGCGATGGCATATGCTGTCGGAGGCCGGATACCGCAACATTTTTCCTGTCACTATCACTCCTGACCCGCACTCGGCAAAACAAATCCAATGGCCTGCCGATCCGTCCTTCCTGCTGCAACATGCAGATACACTTACCCCGGGTGCAGATATCTGGGAAGCCCCAGAATTTAAGGGGTTTCTGAAAAAAATGGTTCATCATGCAAAAGAACAGCATTGGAATCTTGACAAAACGTTTCAGAAATACCCGATGAAAGATCGCGACGGGCTGAAGGATCACATCGCCAACGGACAGGTGGCGCAGTTCAGGAAGCGCCTGGGATATGCTTTTCCCCTGGGCGGATATGTGGTAAAAGGCAATATGATCGGCCACACCCTGGGTTACCCAACGGCCAATCTGCGTGTTGCCGACCATATGAAAGTGCTGCCGGGCCAGGGTGTATATGTTGGCATGGTGAAAGTAGCCGGCCAGTGGTACCAGGCCATGGTAAATATAGGGATCAGGCCGACACTCGACATGGAAAATGTGACCATAGAGGCTCACCTGTTTGATTTCAATGAGGACATATACGGTGAGTGGATCAGTATTTCTTTCCTGGAAAGGATACGCGACGAGATGCGGTTTAATTCGCTCTCCGAACTAAAACTGCAGCTCGATAAAGATAGCAGAACAGCAAGGGAGGTATTGGAGAAATGCCTGGAGAACAGCAGTGCTGATGAATTTATCAGGTGCCCCGGCATCAGATCGTCATGATATCCTCCTCCTTGGCCGCCATCATCTTATCAACTTTCTCGATATTTTCGTTGGTGATCTCCTGGACGTTGTGCTCAAAAACCTTGACCAGGTCTTCAGGCACACCCTGTTTTTCGAGTTTTTTACCCGTATCCATCGCTTCCCGACGGATATTCCGGATGCTTACCTTGGTGTTTTCGGCCTCGCTTTTCACCTTTTTCACAAGGTCCTTACGACGCTCTTCCGTCAGCGGCGGCACCGAAATACGTACCTGTGTCCCGTCATTCTGAGGGTTAAATCCAAGATTTGCTGCCATTATGGCCTTTTCAACCGGCTCAAGCATTGATTTCTCCCAGGGTTGCACCAAAATGTTACGCGGATCGGGGGTGCTGATGTTTGACATCTGCGACAAGGGCGTCTGTACACCATAATAGTCAACCATTACGCTTTCGAGCATCTGCGGGTTGGCCTTGCCAGCGCGGATCTTGCCAAGCTCCTTTTCGAGGTGCTTCAATGCCTTGCCCATCTTCTCCTCAGCCTCTTCAAAAGTAAAATCCAACTCTTCGTTCATTGTTCCTTCGGTTTTGGTTTCGTATTCACAAAAATAAGAAATAATGTGATCATATGACAGCGTGATGTAGTGCTTTCCCTCGTTTTGTGAAAAGTCGGAAAACAAAAGGATAAAAAGACAAAGAGACGAAAAGACAAAAAGACGAAAAGACAAAGAGACAAAGAGACAAAAAGACAAAAAGAGGAAAGAAGGAAAGGTCATTGGCTGAAAAAAAAATCGTAAACTTGCAGTATAGGGTTATTCATGCAATGAAATGAAAGGCCGGGGTTAGAGCTCGCAAAATTTCGGGAGAAAGGATTTTGACACATGATCCTTTGCCAAAAGCCAAAAACCATACCGTTGTAAAACTACATATATATGAAAAACTACAAACGCATCTTGTTAAAGCTTAGCGGTGAGTCGCTGGCCGGGGGCAACCGGTTGGGGATCGACCCCGGGGCGCTCGGGTCGTATGCCCGGGAGATCGGCGTGCTGGTTGAGAAGGGTGTTCAGACGGCCATTGTATTGGGTGGTGGCAACATATTCAGGGGGTTACAAGGCACTTCGAAGGGTTTTGACCGTGTGACGGGCGACCAGATGGGGATGCTGGCCACCATCATCAACAGCATGGCCTTGCAGACCGCCCTGCAGGAAAAGGGTTATAAGGCCACCGTATTGTCGGGGATACCTGTGGAAACCATGTGTGAGAAGATGAGTCGCAGCAAGGCCATCAGCTTGCTGGAGTCGGGCCACGTTGTGATCATAGCGGGAGGCACGAGCAATCCGTTTTTCACGACCGATTCAGCGGCAGCATTGCGTGCCCTGGAGATCAAGGCGGATGTCATCCTGAAAGGAACGCGTGTGGACGGCATCTATTCCGCTGACCCTGAAAAAGACCCGGACGCGGAGCGCTATGACACCCTGACCTTCGACGAGGCAATCTCCAAAAACCTGAAGGTGATGGATGCCACGGCTTTTACCCTGTGCAAAGAGAACACCCTCCCCATTATTGTCTTCAACATTAATGAGAAGGGTGTCTTAGAAGATATCGTCGTACGCGGCATACAGCGCGGAACGCTTGTTACACCAGCGAAAGACGTTTAAACTCCACTACGGTCAGTTCGTTGTCAGCTGCCTTCAGCATCTGTCCAACCGTTTTCTTGTTGTCCTTGATAAACTCCTGGTTGATCAGGGTGCTCTCTTTAAAGAATTTGTTAAGCTTACCCATGGCGATCTTTTCCAGCAGCTCTTCGGGCTTGCCTTCCTGGCGTGCCTGGTCCTTGCCAATCTCAATTTCCTTGTCGACCACTTCCTGGGGCACGCTGTCCTTATCCAGCGATACGGGTGCCATAGCAGCGATTTGCATAACCACATCCTTGCCGATGATGTCGATATCGTTAACATCCGCCTTGTTAAGTGAGGCGATGGCGGCAATTTTGTTCCCGGGGTGTGTATAAGCAAAGGCACGTGCTCCTGCTACACGCTCATAGCTACTCAGTTCCATCTTTTCACCGGTCTTTCCGATCATGTCGGTGATGAGTTCATCCAGTTTCCGGCCTTCCATCGTGATATCTTTCAAGGCATCCAGGTTGGCACAATCGTTTTTCACGGCCTCATCCAGGATGCTTTGTGCAAAGTCGATCACTTCCTGGTTCTGGGCCACAAAGTCGGTTTCGCAGTTGAGCATCAAAGCATACGCCTTATCCTTGCTTTCATTGGTGGCACTGAGTACCACGCCTTCAGTTGCAGCACGGTCAGCACGGCTGCTGGCCAGCTTCTGCCCCTTTTTGCGCAGGATGTCGATCGCTTTATCGAAGTCGCCTCCGGTTTCTACGAGGGCTTTCTTGCAGTCCATCATACCTGCACCTGTTTTCTTTCTTAGTTCATTTACCTGAGCGGCTGATATTTTTGACATAGTCTTTGTTTTAGTGTTATGAAAATGGGTTCTACGGGGGATGAGGCAGTCGTTTAGCCTTGCTTGCGGGGCCTTCTGCCGCCTTTTCTGGGAGCACCTTTGCCAGCGCTTTCCTTCTCATCTTCTTTCATTTTCGCCTTTTTTGCCAGGCGTGCTTTTTTCTCTTCCAGCTCATCTGCCGAAAGCTCGTCGTCGTCGGCTTCTTCAAGGGCCTTGAGTCTTTGCCTTTCTCTTTCCTGCTCTCTTTCCCTCTCTTCTTCCTCTTCGGCAGCCTTGTCCTTGTCGAGCTTACGCTCGGCCAGGCCTTCCTGGATGGCTTCCACCATAAGCTTCACAATGATATGGATAGACTTTGAGGCATCGTCGTTGGCAGGTATGGGGAAGTCTACATCAAGCGGGTTGGCATTGGTGTCTACAATGGCAAAGGTAGGAATGTTAAGCTTTTTGGCCTCTTTAACTGCGATGTGTTCCTTGCAGATATCTACGACAAAGATGGCGGCGGGGAGCCTGTTGAGGTCTGAGATGCTGCCAAGCTGTTTTTCCAGTTTGGCACGCTCGCGCATCACCTGTAAGCGCTCTCTTTTCGCCATGTTGTCGAAGGTGCCGTCGGAAGCCATCTTGTCTATGGCATCCATCTTGCGCACCGCCTTCCTGATGGTGGCAAAGTTGGTAAGCATCCCTCCGGGCCACCTTTCGGTAACAAAAGGCATGTTGATCTCTTTCACGAGCTCCTTTACGGTTTCCTGGGCCTGCTTTTTGGTTGCCACGAAAAGGATCTTCTTACCTGATCGGGCAATCTGCTTCAGCGCGGCAGCTGCTTCATCTATCTTGGCAATGGTTTTATTGAGGTCAATAATATGGATGCCATTGCGCTCCATGAAAATATAGGGTGCCATGTTGGGGTTCCACTTCCGTTTGAGGTGGCCAAAATGTACACCCGCATCTAACAATTCGTTATAGTTTGTTCTTGCCATGATGTGTTGATAATATAAATGTGATTAGCGTTTGCTGAACTGGAACTTCTTCCGTGCCTTGGGCTGGCCGGGCTTCTTTCTTTCCACCATACGCGGGTCCCTTCTGAGTAATCCCTTCGCTTTAAGCGGCGGGCGGTGTTCAGCGTCCAATTCGATAAGGGCTTTTGATACGGCGAGGCGCAGTGCTTCTGCCTGTCCTTTTACACCTCCCCCATTCAGGTTGGCGTACACATCAAATTTACCCTGATTGTTTGTTATATTAAACGGCTGGTCTACAACATATTGTAAGACTCCAGTAGGAAAATATTCTTTATAATCCTTTTTGTTGACAACAATCTCCCCCTTGCCTGGTTTGAGATAAACCCGGGCAATGGCAGTTTTCCTTCTTCCTGAGGTGTTGATGACGTCCATATTTCTTATTTTGTGTTGAGGTTGAGTTTCTTAGGTTGTTGTGCTTCGTGCGGATGCTTGTTGTCCTGGTATACATGCAGGTTACGGAACATCTTTCTTCCAAGCTTGTTTTTTGGGAGCATCCCTCTAATGGCTTTTTCAACCATAAAAGTTGGTTTTTTTGCCATGACCTGGCCGGCTGTTTTTGTACGCTGCCCGCCCGGATACCCGGTATACCTGATATATTCCTTCTGATCCCACTTGTTTCCTGTAAGCTGTATCTTATCGGCGTTGATCACGATCACATGGTCGCCACAATCAACGTGCGGTGTAAAATCGGGTTTGTGCTTGCCACGAAGTATTCTCGCCACGCGTGAGGCCATGCGCCCCAGTGTTTCTCCCTCGGCATCCACAAGGTGCCACTGCTTCTCCACAGTTTCCTTGTTGGCCGATACGGTCTTATAACTCAATGTATTCATCGTTTGGCTTTTTTCCTTATCTGATTGAATGAAAACGTATTCACCCCTCAAAAGGGGGGTGCAAAGATAAAACTTCCTTTCAGTATCGGCAAATTTATCAACAACAAATTGTTAATAACCGCCGCAGGTCATATATGGATAAATCAACGGGCTCAAATTCAGGGTGCAAAGATAATGAAATTTTTTAATCCGGCCACTCAATGATACTGAAGTTTATGGGTTTTTACAGAGTATGGGAAACGGTTTGAAGTTTGAGGTTGCCCGGGGAGGTATTGCAGGTTCGTGAATGGGATGAGGGATGGAGATACAGGCTTTCGGGCAAAGCCCTGCCAGAACATCACTATGTCAAAAGGACGCGGGTTTTTAAGTTACACTAATCGTGACAGACGAGCAAAAGGGAAAACCGCCGGGGCGGTGAAGAGTGCAGAGAGTGCGATTATGGGGATGGTGGCACTGTGCAGGCCCTGGGGGTTGAGGGGCCAGGTGATCAATAAGAGCAGGCTGATGAAAAAGACAAGTTTCATGTAGACTTTTGTGGTGCGCGATTGTTCTGCTTTGTGCATCCTGAAGGCAAACCACGCGTGCGTTGGCAGGGCCCAAAGGATGTCCAGGTTAATGGCCGTGGCTACGTGGTCGGAAAGGAACCACATGAAGAAGACAATCAGCCCGAGGAGGCCGGGGATCAGGAAAAAGAAAGCGCGATATGCGATGAACAGTCGCCTGTTAAAGATGGCAAGGATGCCTGCCATCAATAGCACCCAAAAGGTAATTGTGGGTGTGATGGGGAAAGGATCCGGCAATTCTACTGTCTTTGGCAGGATCATCCAGTGCCCGTCAACCAGCAGGCGGCCATCCTGGTGCCGGGCATGGTTGAATGCATCAAACATATCGTCGGGCAGGAACATCTGGTGCCATGGGCTAGCGTCAATGTCAGCGGGAAGCCCCAGCAGAACGTCAATTCCAAATGAGATCCAGGGGGCATGCGATGTATAGGGTCGCAGCATTTCCCGGAAGGTGGGTTCCTCCATTTCGTGGTCGTCCCATCCCCAGTCAATTTCCAGCTCATGCTCAACAAGGTCGCGTATCCGTGTTGCACAGTTGTCGTAGAAAAAATCATAGAGGTAGGAGATGTTTTCCGGACGCCGGTTCACAAGCAGGAAGGCGTAAATACGATCCATTTCAGCCTGGCTCAGGTTAAGCTCCTGCTCTACTACTTCCCTGCCGGCATAGTGGTAAGATAACAGAAATTGCTGCATCGAGGTAACCGAAAGCTGGTACATAAGCCTTCCCTGGAGGAATTTCATGTAAAAATTCGGGGTGTTGAAGTCGAATGTGCCCCAGTTGTAAACTTCATCAATATCATTTGCCGGATCGGCAACCCACAGGGCGCTGTGACCAAAGGCAGCGTAAAGTTCTTCACCGGGGCTGGCTGTCAGCAACGATATTTTCGCATCCGGCGACAGGTGCTGAGCAGACGCAGGAGCCATCCCACGTATCGTTAACACAGCAAGCAACAGAATTATCTGGATGATCTTCTTCATTAGTCCATTATATGCTGCAAAATTACTGAATTTGCCGCAAAACTCTATAACCTCTCATTTGTGAAGCCCGGAAGAGGCCCGTATATATTATCCGGCTTCGCAATATTGAACCCTTTCAGGGTTCTGTGCTTATTATCACATCCGTATTTCCCGAATTTCATTCGGGTTCATTTATGTTAAACCACTTCGTAGTTTTCGTGTGTGCCACGATCATGTAAAAATATAAAACCAGAAAACAAAGGCGATCACCATCCCTTCACGATCCCCGACAGGGGCCAAATGTGAACAGCCCTGTATGAAATGTGGAGGGGTGAAGGCGATCGACATCCTCAATCAAAAACCCCGGCAGGGGTTAAAAAAAAAGGGAAGACCGCGTTGGCCTTCCCTTTTCAGGAAACGAATTACAAACTATCGTGCAACCTGCATGCGGTGTGTAATAACGCCAGCAGTGGTTGTCATTTGCAAGAAATAAACGCCGTTCTTAAAGTCAGAAACGTTTATGTCGTGGCGGAGATCGTTCACTGTAGCGGAGTACACTACCTGTCCAAGCATATCCACGACACGCAGGTCGGTGATATTTGTATTGGACTCGATATGCAGTGTGCTGTGAGCAGGAACAGGATATACACTCAGTTCAATTTCGTCAGGATCGATTACAGATGTATCATCCACAAGCATTTCAACATCAACTACTACATCTTCATCTACTACGTTCACTTCACCAACAACGGGGAAGTATTCATCTCTTTCGACCGTGTACTCGTACAATCCGGGCATCACGTCCTCAAACACATAGTGACCGGGGTCGTACGTGACGCCGTCGAATGTAATGATGGCATCATCAATATCGTCACCGAACTCGTCAAACACGTTGAACATTACGGTATAGGTCATCATTTCGATTTCGAAATCGATCGTGATGATGTCTGACATGCCAGTAGTGTATACTGCACGTACACCGGCAGTATGTTCGCCTGCAGGCAGTCCGGTAAACATGTACTCCGTTACTGTAATGCCATCGTCCACCATGTCGTCGTTCAGGAACACGTCGAATCCGACAAAGACCTTGTCATTTACAGCATCGTGATCCCATGTGAAAAGTGCATCTCCATGGTCGAATCCTTCGGTTGTAACTTGCAGGTTAAATGGTTCTTCAATGTCATCAACCATATGTACGGTAACTGTCAGGTCCTCATCTGCTACTTCAAACATTATGTCTTCAGTAACATAACCTGCTGCAGTGACCTCTGCACTATACTCACCGGGAGGAAGATCAATCATAGCCATACCGTTTGCATCGGTGGTTAACGTATGTTCACCATTGATCGTGATGGTGGCATTTTCGATGGGATCTTCATCGGCACTGTCTTCCAGTACGTGGAAGGTGACCTCAAGGTCGGCAACAGCATAGTCTAGTGCAATGTTGTCAATGAGCCAGTACCATCCCCAGGTGCCCTGATCGTTATATTCGAATCGCAGATAGAGGTGGTCTCCGGGCTCAAACCCTTGAATGATCAATGATTCGCTTACCGGGGTAACCTCAAACGGCGGGCTGAATCCCGTGGAGAAGCCTTGATTTTCTGTATAGACAGCAAGGGTATCCCAGGTTGCCATGTCCTTGCTGACAAGTACCATGCCTTCGGTAGCGCCAATTTGGCGATAGTGATGATCAAAAGTCAGCGAAATGTCACCGCCGTCAAAGTCTGAAAGATCAATGATGGGAGCTTGTAAAGCTGACCAGACATCGTTACCGCTACCGGCATCGTCGGAGTCTATCACTGCGAAGTAGCCTTCCATGGGCTCCTCGACATCAAAGCGGTCATTGTCATCAATTACCCATACAAAGCCGTCACCAGCTAGGTCAATCTTAGACCAGTGTGCATGGGTGTCGGTATCTTCGAAATCATCGAAGAACGGGAACCCTGCAACATGAGACACATCAAAGTCATCGGCAAAACGCGGGATTAGCTGAAGGTCGTCCTGGAACTGGGTGATTACACCCGTGATGTCCAGAGGCAGGGTGGGTATTTCAGTTCCAATGTAGTCTACGTCCCAGAAGTCTGTCCGCACAACAAATTCATTCACGCCATCGGTGATGGTATAGTTTGTTCCATTGACAAACTCTTCACCATCGTCAATATCGATAAACATAACATCCTGCAGCGTGATGAGTTTTGCCTGATCATCAGGCGTAACCATATCCATCGGGAAAATAGTAGGTTCAATGGGCTGGTTGTCAACAGCAGGCGGTGCATCTTCTTCGGGTTGGAACCTCAGCATATTGTTCCAGATGTTAAGTTTACCCACTACATCGGTCATCACGTCATAGAGGTCATACTCTGTGGTAATGATCCCGGGCTGGTCATCGATGAGGATGGCAGCCGTTTCATCCTGGATAAACTTACGGTTACGGAAGCCATCCATAGCAACGATGGAAGCCTCACCTGTAAAACGGTACACGGTACCGTCGTCTGGCATGTCGCGCAGTTCGGCAAGCGTCTCGACATCTACGATGGATTCTTCCACTTCTATGGTCAGGGTATAGATGTCTTGCGGGTCAATCACTTCACAGCCAGCAGCATCTCTGAGCATAGTAAGGTGCAGTGTGTGCTCTCCAACAGGCAGTGTGCCTTCAAAGAGAATATCACCTTCGTCTGCGTCTTCAACGTGAACGGGGTCATCATCATTGAGCACATACATAAACTCAATGGGCCCGGTTCCGTGCACGATTTCGTGCAGTTTCACGGTTACCTCTTCGTCGTCGAGGAAATACAGTTCTGATCCTGTTTCCACGATCTCATCATTGAAGCTGAACAGCACTGCAGGTTCAGGATGCACAGTGATCTCGAGAGAATAAATGGTTTCGACATCGTCTGCCTGGCATCCATTGGCATCTTCCAGCATCGCAAGATGCAGGGTGTGATGCCCTACGGGAAGCACGTCGTTATAAAGTACATCACCTTCTTCAATGTCTTCAATGGCAACTGGCTCGTCATCGTTGAGCACATAGTGCAGGTTGATCGGTCCTTCGCCAGAGAGGATCTCATGAAGGGTAATTTCAACCACTTCGTCGAAACAGAACTCAAAGTGCGATCCGGTTTCAGCAATTTCATCATTGAAGCTGAACAACACTGCAGGTTCAGGATGCACAGTGATTTCGAGAGAATAAATGGTTTCGACATCATCTGCCTGGCATCCATTGGCATCTTCCAGCATGATCAGATGCAGTGTATGGTGTCCTACAGGAAGCACATCTGCAAACAGTTCATCGCCTTCTTCAATGCCGTCGATGGCTACAGGAGGTCCGTCGTTGTTAAGCAGGTAAAGCAGGTTTATAGGACCTTCTCCTGCCACAATTTCCTCAAGCGTAACCACCACCTCTTCATCGAAGCAGAACTCGAAGTGTGACCCGGTTTCTGCAATCTCGCCATTAAACGCAAACAGAACTGCCGGTTCAGCATGTATAATAACCGTTCCGTAGTAGGTGTCTTCAGGATCAATCACATCAACACCAACGGCATCGATAATAGATGTAACAACTATATCGTATGTGCCGGGGTCAATGTCAGGATGATCTTCCGAGGGGAATAACACATCGCCGGTGGAAACATCTTCTGCAGTAAACTCTTCGCCATTGACGGTATAAACTATTGTCAGGGGTTCTTCTCCCACAACAACTTCGTGCAACGTAACCTCAAGGTCATCATTGGAGCATAATACTTCCTCAAACCCTGTAGCTACAGGCACGCCGTTTATTGCGAAAAGAATCTGAGGTTCACCGTACACAGTCATTTCCACCATGTCGTCGGCAAGATTGAAACCATTCCACCAGGCCTCATCGTCTTCAACTACTGTGAAATCGTCGTCGTCGGTTACAACAGCGAAATGCAGTATAGTTTCATAGGTGATGGGTGACCTGATATCCACATTCCATGTTTCCACTTTGCCGGCGTGATCAAACAGGGCTGTGCGTACATCGGCATCCGGATCAGCTGAAAGTATCATCTCACTCAGGAAATGTGTAGTTTCAGCGGGGATTTCCTCTTCTACCATCAGGCTGAATTCATGGTCACCATATGTGATCATAATTTCAGTTCCGGCAGGTATGGGTTCCTCTGACATAAACTGAGCGTCAACCATCCAGTCCTCTGTAAGCGCAGGAATGGTGAATCCATCTTCTTCGATAAACTCGAGAAACTCATCCGGGTAGGTGGTAACAGCTTCCAGATGGTTGGTTTCGGGGTTGCTGACATCCAGGAAGGTGTTTTCCCTTGCATCAAGCAATGCTTCGTAAACAGCGGCTGAAACGGCAACACCGGCGGATCCGTTATCCGGGGTGAACGGAAGGGTGACTCCGATAGGTGTCTTGATGGAGGATCCATCCCTGATTTCAACTTCCGAAGTTCCAATATCCACGAAGTCGAAACGAAGTGTAATCAGGTCTGTACCGTCTACAAGTTCAATTCCTTCTTCATCAAATATTACCAGTTCAAGGATAAGTGGGTCTGTTCCACCGATCGTCCAGTTTTCGCTGTATATGCTTTCGTACCCGGCATAAACCATAATGTCTGTATCATACCCGATACGTAAGCTAACTGAACCGACGTTACTTGGAAATTCACCGTGAATTTCTACAGGAATCTCAACATTTGCACCGCTGTATTGAAACACGTCAGGTACATTCAGGGTAACGTCAAATTCAGCAGGCACAAAAAGCCCGTCTTCCGTCTCGAACGCCAGTTCGCCGGCAGGTGATGCAATTTCACCACCTGGTTTAAATGTAACGGGCGCTTCGGTAACGGCGGTATAGGTAAACCTGATATTTGCAAGGTTTACATCGGAAAGGTCAATGCCTGTTTGACTTGTAAGCATGATCCTCAACTCACCATCATCCTGAAGTTCGGTTGTAACGGCATCAAAGTCCAGGTCTTCGTTCAGGACAACTTCTTCATAAATAAGCTGGCCGGGATCGAAATTAATGGTCAGGTCAACGACTTCAATATTTGCAAACCCATCACCGGACATATTGATCGGCATCATGACCTCCTGATCCGGAGCTACGTCTGTAACCGTTTCCATAGACACGGTTCCGGCGAGAAGGTCCGGATCGGTAATAATTGACCCGGGGATAAAGGTGATATCGTCATTGTCCATAATAACACCGTTAACCATAATGTCAGTGTTATCAAGGTTAAATTCGATATGTGCGTCATGGCCACCGGCATACATGAATTTGAGGTCAAAGACTTTTTCGTCAATGTCATAAGTGTTTAAATCAAAATCCATGAATGTAACAACGACCTGACCGGCAGCTACATTAGACTGCGGGGCCCAAATAATATTTGGTCCGGTGATAAACCTGTTCTCTATTCCTTCAAAACCGGTAATAAGTTGCGGGTCAAAAGAAAAAGCCAGTTGAAAGCCATCCACATCTGTGAAGTCTTCCATGTATACAGGCACATTAACAGGTCCGGGGCCAGCCTCTACATCACCGATGGTTACAGTCTGCGCACGGGCTGTCATACCTAAAGTTGCAAACAGCATTACCATTAATAGGTAGTAACTTCTTTTATTCATTTGCTGTGTCTTTTTGCGTTAATAATTATAGTTTTCATGAGTAAATCCGGGCAATGATCTGGCTTATAATCTAAAACCCTCTCAACATAAAATCATGGCAATTACTACTTGCAATAAAACAAAAAAGGCATTTAGATAAACTGCCTGTTTTGTGTCGTGTCGTATGCAATTGCATTAGCATGTCTAAACTTTGAGCATGGTTTCCGCCAAAAATCTTAATATAACAAAGCTATTCCGGGGATTGACCCCGGAATAGCTTTGATTTGGTTTACTTCACGAGCAGGAGGTTTCCGTTGGCAACAAATGTTCTGGTTTGTCCTTCTACAGTAACTCTGTAGATAAACATACCGTCACTGCCACCAAGGTCTTCACTTGTAATCTCGATGATGTGGCGTCCGGCAGCCTGTGTTTCTTCAACTACCGGGGATGCTACAATCTGTCCAACCCTGTTGTAGACAACCAATGTCACTTTTCCGCTTTCGGGCAGTGTGTACTCAATATTGGTTGATGTACGGAACGGGTTCGGATAGTTGTTAACAGCGAGATCATGTGCATCCAGATCCTCAATGCCTGTGGGTACAGATGCAGTAACCGCATCGGTTTCCAGGATAAGATCAAGAACACTCATATCTGCTGATGCAAACTCGGTAATGTATTCAAGCTCGAAGAGTTCGGCTTTTTCCATATCGCCAAGCAGCTTAACAGTAATGTTCAGGATCTCATCACCTGCATTGTAGAACACATTATCGGTGCTCACAGATGCTACACGTACCACACCACGCTTGTTATCGATATTGTCGATAGCATAGTCTGTCTCGATCACCTCGATCATCTGGGGATTGTAAGTCAGACCAATGGTGGTGGCAGCGATATCAGCAGCATCTGCAACGCGAACAGGTATTGTGATCACATCACCGGCTTCTGCATTGATTTCGCCTGTGTAGTCGAGCTCAGCAACGGTGGGTTCTTTAGCGATACCGCTTCCCATTACGGAGCTGTTCCTGGAGTTAAGGTCACCCATACCAGCAAGGTAAATGTTCATGAGGTTCGTACTTCCGTCAAGCATGAAGATATTACTCTTGTAGTAAAGGTCGTCAGGATGCGTTGTTCCTTCATAAGGTACATTGCCGTCCCTGACAAACTCGAAGAAGAGGTCTTCGTCATTGTCGAAGCTGAACCCGGTGACTTCGTCTCCTGTGCCAAATGTTTTGGCTGGCAGGTTAGCAGCATCAAGCATGCGGCCTACAACCTGGAAGTTCGGGGTGTTATTCCTGAACTGTCCGATGTCGCCAACAACGCGGCGCATAAGGTCACGTACGTCAACGATGTCGAGTTCACCGCTGGTGTTGACATCTGCAAGTGCATTCGAGAAGAATCCATATGCAGGGGTGTCATCCTTATCTCCAATCCACCAGTATGGGTTGGGTGAATCCAGATCGTTGAGTTCAACGATACCGCCGGCCATACGGATCAGGGCAAGAGCATCTGTTGCGCTTACTCCGAGGTGTGACCATGCGTTCCACGTGTACGTGAAGCTGAGGAAGTTATCGGTTGTAACGGGTTGCTCCAGGTAGGAGAATCCGCCGTCCCATACCTTCAGGCGATACGACTTGGTAAGGTCGATGTTGCCGAACTCGAAGTATGCGGTGAGATCAAGATCTGTGTCAGGCTCAATCTTAACCACTTCTTCGTACCCGCCTGCTACGGGGTTACCGGTAATAGGATTAACTTCGAACATCTTCACATAGAAATAGTCAGGAATGTTGTTCGGGTGGAGCAGGAATGGCGTCGGTACAAACGTTTCTTCCTGGTTCCAGTACTTGAGCTGACCTGCGAGGGTGTTCTCAATGATATCTACCTGGTAAGGATCAATCGGGTCGTGGCAGCTGTTGATAATTTCAGCATTGACGAATCCGTGAGGATTGTTGATTCCTGGAGCAGGCGGCAAGCCGGCACCCCAGTATACACGGATCTTGTCAAGGCCTTCAGCCTCCATTACCTGATCATCACCGGTATTCAGCTGCCATACACCATTAACATAACCGCCAATGATGTAACTCAGGTCGTCGCCGTCGATAGACCAATTGTATACAGCTCCCGGGATCGGGTTGATATCGTCATCGAGATAGTATTCATGCGCTTCACCAGGTGCGACAGTAGTAATATCGTGTGAGAAAGCGGGCACCTGATCAGGACCTGCGATAACCTGCGGCTGAACGATGGTGAAGTCGAATGTGTACTGGTTCTTGCAGTCTGTAACCGTGTTTTCTTCTTCGAAGCGGATCTGTGACGGATCTGCAACATCTTCCCATGTCACCTCAATGATGAAGTGCTTGTTCCAGTTACTCTGCTGTACGTTGCTCACAAGCTGATCGTTTTGATTCAGCACGTAAGTTGCATCTATCGTACCACCTTCAATCACCTGCGGGAAGGAAGACGTTCCGGGGATAATACCGGTACCATCCTTGTTGTACCACAGGATACTGTGTGTTTTGGGTACGGTTGAATACATTCCGGCATCCAGTGTATGCAGAGCGTCGATAGCTACACCGTGCTTCATCTCAACCAGCGGACGGGTGAGCATGTAGAACTGGGTAGAACCGCTGCATGCATAGCAGTCGTCAAACGGATGGTTTAGACCTTCGTACTCGTCTACCCATTCGTCCATCGGGATATAGGTGAGTTCACCGTCAATCGTAACGACGCGGATCGGTACCAGGTCACGCGCAAGCGGGGTGTTCTTGAAGTACACCTCGTGTGTGGCATAATCCGGAGGGCATTCTTCGTCCACACCTTCGAGAGCAAGCGGGTTATATGCTTTCCAGTGGAACTCATATACACCATGGCGGCTTACTTCGATGTCAGGATTGTCGTCCCACTTATGCTCTTCCCAGGCATCTGTCCATGAGATAGCACCGGTAAACTCATTAACTTCGAAAATATATTCTCCGTTAAACTTAATCCAGTCATGGCGCATCCATGTGTTATCAGGAAGTTGTTTTCTGGGTGTCCAGTATCCNGGGATTGTAGCATCCCACTTGTAGCCGATAGATCCGATTTCCGGATGGTTGGCAACGCTTGCACCAACAATAATGTCATCAGTGCCTTCTTCAACATCGATCACCCAGTAGCCTTCAATGATATCCTGGTCTACGTTGTCATTTTCGGCTTCGAGGAATCCGTGGAATTCAACCACACCGTTCCATCCCTGGCCAGCGCAGCTGTCTTCGTCGTCGGGCTGAAGAAGCTCACCGCAGAATTCATATTTGTATGCTGCACCAGCTTCAAAGGCAAACTCATCACCGGCATCAGGCTGAACGAGGAAGCGCACATCCTGCCAGTCAGTATCCAGGCAGTCGCCTCTTCTGTTGTAGATCTCATAGTAGATGCGGTATACGCCTTGCTCGTTGGCATAGATATCAACCTTGCGGCCGTTGTATTCCGGATATGGGCTGGCGTCAAACACAACAACGCCGGGAGCAACTGCTACCCATGTTTCAGCAGCTTCGTCATACTCCATAGCATACCAGTCAACCTCGCTCTGGTTCCAGTCATTGATATAACCGTAACCGAAGTCCGCGATCCATGCGTCGATGCCGTCAAATACGCCTCTTGGCTTAATGCCTTCAAGCGTAATAAAGCGATCTTCTACACCGCAAATCTGTTCGGGCTCATTGTTCGGCATGAGTTGTGCGGTAGGCTTCCAGAAGAGGTCTATGATGGTCTCTGCATGGTAGTCGCAGCTACCCCACTCCGGATGGTCGATCATTTCGCCATCCTTATCAGCTACCCATACATCGAAGGTAACCTTGAAGCGGCCATAGTCTTCCGTGCGAACGGTCACATAGCCAAGGATATCCTCCATGTTGTCTCCTGTAAACTCAAACATGTTGCCATCAACAGGTGACCAGCTTACATTGGCCATGTCGGTGTTCTCGAGGGTAAAGTCCTCATATTCGGCCCAATACCACTCTTGGTTGCCAGCATGCCATGTGCTCTGGTATACATTGAATTCACCGTTGAGTGAATATGCAGGGATATTCTCCGGTCCGGAGAGGTTTGCATAGTCGAAAGCAGCTTCAAACGGCATATCAAATGCGAGCGAGCAAACTTTTTCTTTAGGCTGGAACACGTATTCTTCCAGGTCTGCATCCCACTCAAATAAACCTGAGTCTACCTCTGGTGTTTCGGCAAGGCCGGGATAGAATGTAAGTGTAACGATGCCGTAATCCTCGCAAATTCCACTTTCTGACTCTGCAGAATACTTCAATACATATTTACCAAGAGAGCTTACAAAGACTCTTGTTGTCGGATCATATTCATCCACAAAATTAGGTATACCGGCGCCCGCAGGCTTCGATACAACCGTCCACTCACCAGTATAATCAAATGGATATGGATCTTCGATTAAACCTTCCGGGCAAGGTACATAATATACCGCTGCATCGAGGTCGGTGAATGCGGCGTTGCCAGACTGTGTGAAGTTGTTACAGATCACCTGTTCTTCGCCTGCATCTACATAAAGGTTCGGATCAAAGGTAACAGTTACCTGGTCTTCATAGATGCCGCAGGCACCGTTTTCTACAGTCCAGGTAAACTCATACTCTCCATATACATCAACATAAACCATTGTGTTGTAATAATTCTCGTCAACAATGGTTACATCATCAATTGTTGCACCATCGGGCATGGAGGTTACAGTCCAGGTTCCGGTGGTCACATGGAGAGGTTCAAATCCGTCATAATCAGGAATGCAATATTCAATTTCGGGAGTTCCCCACAGTTGAACCTCACAGCCACACAACAGGTTGTCATAGCCTTCTGCTACTGTAGCTTCAAACTCAGCACCAATGTAAGGCCTGTAGAAAATGGCGGTGATTTCGTCAAAGTCATCCTCACAGCTGTATTTACCAAATTCTGTCCAGCGGAACTTGAAAGACAGGTCAAAGCAGCCATTTAATTCAAGGTCATCTTCTTCAAAGATTGCAACAGCAATAATGAAGTCATAATCTTTGGTGTCGTCGACTTCAACCC
>SL_5KL_010_SEDDRAFT_10000579_pt1 | contig 23585 bp, 26 predicted proteins | sample SodLakKL_010_SED_FD_9118 | JGI IMG/M metagenome (IMG submission 9118) | reverse complement strand
AGGACCCCATTATCAAGTACTATGGTATCCTCTGAACCTTCGAACTCTTCGGGGTCCTTCCTGATTTTATAGTGATTCCGCACACGCCCAATAGTTTCATTTACATAGTTATTCTTAGCTTTCCTTCCTAATCTTTTATCGACCATCTCCGATATTATCCCTTCAGCACTATTTTTATAGATCCCATCCTTATAGTAATAAATATCTTCGGATTTCTTATGAACTACAAAATTATAATCGCTTAGAATATCATCAGCTAGATCAGTGGGGATAAACGTTTCTCTAGAGCCTTCGTAATCAAAATATTTGAAGGGAGGATCCTCAGTTTCTAATACCGTTTTATTCGAAGATTTCCCGCAGCCATCACACTCATAGGGAGGAGATTCCTCGATTTCAAGCTGGAACTCATGTTCACATCGCCGGCATACCCACGTTATCAAGTCACCATCAGAACCGTTGTTATCTGTGTCTGTAACCGTTTCTTTATCTTCTCGATTCGGAGCCCGTAAGTTGTCGATAACATCCATAAACTTATCTCTCTTTGATTCAGGGAGGGAATCCCTTAGCTCTTTGAGATCATCATGACCAACCATATTATCCCTCCGATTTCTCCAGTATAACGCTCATGCCGTCAGTGTGATCGCCGTACCCTGTAGCTACGCCATAGTTTCCACCATTTGATAAGTGATCTTCCAATTTTCTGCTATCAAATTGATAATTGTTTGACGCCTGCCAATTGCTCTCAATAGGTCGCTTAGCGTTTCTCTTAACTTTAACAAATTTAAAACTATCATCCTGTAATCTATCGGGTATTTGCATAGCTATCACGCCCGACCTTTAACTAACTCGACCTCAACACCTTGAAGCCCCTGATCTTCGAAGATTTCGGTTTTTCCGGTATTGATTTCAGGCATGGTGTTTACTATTTTATCAGTAATATCAAATACTTTCGCATTGGCACCACCGAGCCCCCGTACTATAACCCGATCCATTTCTTTCTCAGTGAAAGCGTATATTATGGAATTTAAATAAATCCCTCTACTCTTACCCGCTACTTTAATGGTTTCCTCTCTATTTTTTTCGCCTATTACATCTATTTTTTCTTTATATTTTTCATTATACATCTATATCATCCTCTCTCTTAATGGTTTTTTATTCTTAATATCTCATATTTGACATCGCCCCAACGTCTGGATTGATGTAATATGAACAGTTCGGGTTTTTACAACTAGCTTCCCACGAGCCCGTTTTCAAAGGATAAGCTTCCAGCTCCCGAAAGCGATCATCACCACTTTCTAACCGGAGACAGTCAGGGCAGTATTTAGGGATTCGAACTTTCACCACATCGCCCGAAAGCAGTGTGATCTCCCAAGTCTTCTTTTCCTTCGGATCTATCATTTTACCGGTCCTCCTCTGTGATCGTATCCAATTTGATGACTAAATCATTTTCAGCCGGCTCTATATCATTTATATTATCATTATCGAATAATACAAATACTTCGCCTATCGTATTCCCAGCGTCGGATTTAGATTTTATATCCTCTAATTCCGATTTTAGTTTTTCTATCGACATGATTCGCACCCCTGATTTTGCTTGATATTCTCAATCTCCTCTTTCAACTCTTCGAGCTCCAAGTCCTTTGCTAGCTGACGCCAGCTATTGACCAAATACGCCATAGTTCGATAGTATTGGGTCCTTGCTTTCGCCTTTTCCAGATCACGTATACGCCCGTCGCCACAGGTCTTGTAGTAGCATTCTTCAACAGCGTCCTCCAGCTTCTGCATAAGCATGGTGCGGGGACACTTATCTAAGTTCAATTTATCTCCCATTATATCACCTTTAACTTATTTTTCTCCGGTTCTTATTCCCCTTTTATCCCTAAGGTAATATTATATTCCCCATTCGATTCGTCTAAAGCTACTTTTTCAATAGCTTGAGCAAAAAGTTTAGCCATCCCATCACCGTGCTCTTTTACGACCTCTACGTCCTCTTTATGCTCTTCAAAAAATTGTAGGACCTCCGATTTAGTCATTAATATCACCATCCCCTAGATAATACTCTAGAGCCTCAGTTACAATTTTAGAAAAGGTTTTCTCCGTCCTTGCGGACCGGATCTTCGCCGATTCCCACGTTTTTCGTGGGATCTTTATGCTGGTATATTTCATACTCTTTCATAATATGTTATTAATTTTCTAACTTATATTCTTTGTTAAATGAATAAATATAAATATTAAAAAAAAGCGGAGTATAAGTTATTTCCCCCAAATTCAAAAATAATACACTTTAAGTATAACGGGAAAGGCTTTAACAATATATGCTTTAGCTTTTATCGATGTAAAGGCGTTGAAACCCATATATAAAAGAAAAAAGCGCCCGATCAGGGATTTGAACCCCGGTGAGAGGCTCCGCAAGCCTCCATGATATCCAGACTACATCAATCGGGCAATATGAAACAAGGGACGCATACCGTTTCTACTAATTTAATCTATCGACTCGTCGGCTATACGTATCACTTCTTTGTAAACTTCCTGAAGGGGAATATCGTTTTCTTCTGCGATGAGTTCACAATCATCGTATTCCGGAGCTTTTCTGTTACCAGAGATTTTAACTCTAACCGGTCCCCATTCAGTTTCAACCTTTTTGATCACTCTATCTGAAACCACCCTTTTAGGCTCTTCGACTTGCATCCCAAGAGTCGATGTTTCTTTGAATATGAGATCGAAGACGTCTTCCATGTTGCTCTTCTTACAAGTAACGGTGACTTCCCATCCGCTTCTAGATTTCTTTCCATAAGCTTGCTTGTAGTAGACATCTATAACTGAATTTCTGATCTTTTGAATGGCATAGCTGAAAACTTCGGGGTTCATATCATCGATGTAAAATGTCAATCGTGAGATCGTACTCTTTAGATTGCTGACCTCACCGTAAAATACTCTTAGAATATTCGGGAACTCGGTTTCACGGTCCCCAAAACCGATACCCACTTCATCCAATTTCAGATCCGGAGGAGAAGTTTGGACTGTTAAAGTTTTGAGCAATACCGCACCTGTCGGAGTCACTAACTCTCCTTCTTTATCGGAGAAATTTACGTTCCAGCTTTTCAGAAGGTTCTGAGTAGCCGGCACCGGCACTTGAAGTTCTCCATGAGCACATTTGACGGTACCGCTTCCAAAGTTCACGGAGGAACAGTAAGCATCCTGGATATCCAATTCTTCGAAGAGCACTATACATCCAACGATATCCACTATTGAATCAACCATCCCGACTTCGTGAAAAGCTACTTTATCCAGTTGAACGTCGTGAACATAAGCTTCGACTTTCCCTAACTCTTTGAAAGCTTCGATACTTTTCTCTTTCACCCATTTAGATAATGAAGAACCTTCGATGATATCTATTATTTCAGATAAAGTCCGATGTGGCTGGTCATCGTATTTGACTTTCACGTCTTTACCGTTGAACAACTCTTTTTTATCCGTAACGACAATTTCAACATCTTCAAGACCTAACTTCTCGACCATATCATCTATTATCTCTTTATCATCGACTAAATCAAGAAGCGCACCCAACAGCATATCACCGCTGACACCGTTTTCTAAATCTAGATAAATGATCTTACTCATCTCGTTTACCTCCGAGCATGTGATGTACGAAGGCTGCAGCTCCGTAGCCATTATCGATATTGACGACTGCTAGACCCGTGGCACAACTGTTCAACATCGTTTCTAAAGCTGATCTTCCTCCCCTTGCCACTCCATAACCCACACTGGTCGGGATCCCGATGACAGGAGTACCTACCAATACCCATTTAGATAATGAAGAACCTTTGATGATATCTATTATTTCAGATAAAGTTCGATGTGGCTGGTCATCATACTTGACTTTAACATCTTTACCGCTGAACAACTCCTTTCTATCCGTAGCAACGATATCGACATCTTCAAGACCTAACTTCTCGACCATATCACCTATTATCTCTTTATCATCGACTAAATCAAGAAGCGCACCCAGGAGCATATCACCGCTGACACCGTTTTCTAGATCCAGATAGATGATCTTACTCATCTCCTTTACCTCCGAGCATGTGATGTACGAAGGCTGCAGCTCCGTAGCCATTATCGATATTGACGACTGCTAGACCCGTGGCACAGCTGTTTAACATCGTTTCTAAAGCTGATCTTCCTTCTCTAGCAACACCATAACCCACACTTGTCGGGATCCCGATAACTGGTGTACCTACCAATCCAGATACGAAACCAGGTAAAGCACCATCCATACCGGCAGCCACGATAACAGCATCCGCATCTCTCAAATCTTTTAAATGGGGTATCAACCTATGAACTCCCGCTATACCGACGTCATATATTCTGTTAACATCGTAACCTAATGAATCCAGTGTGACTGCGGCTTCTTCTGCCACCCCTACATCACTCGATCCGGCAGTGACCACGCATATATCACCAGTAACATCTTGTTCCACATCCCCCACGACGATAATACCTCCCTTTTCGTAGAATTCAACATCTTCTCTAACAGATGTAACGACGTCGAAGACCTTACTATCCGCTCTTGTGAATATCCTGTCTCCTTCCTCTGCTATCTTCCTCAACTGTTCCTCAGATTTACCAGGGCAGTAAACAGCCTCTGGCAGACCTTTTCTTATATCCCTGAGGGTATCGATCTTGACATCTTCTAGATCCTTATAAGGCATGTTCAATAGGGCCGATCTTATAGTTTCATGGTCTATCTCGCCCTTTTTATAATCCCGTAACAACTCATCTATCTCGTCCATTGTACCAACATCCTGATTCTAAAAACTTCATTTAATAGCAAGCTTTAATCTTTCCCATCTTTTACAGGCCACCTTTCGACTTCTAAACGGTCTGCAGTAGGGTATTCTTCGATACCATAACATTCATGATCTATTTCATCACAGATCTCTTCTAGAACCGCTAGAGCTATCTCTATCCTATCGTTCTCGGAATCGTACCACATAAGAGAGTCAGGTATCTCGTAATACTCTCTGAGTTCATCAAGAACTTCTAGAGGATCTTTAGCTAATATGATACCCTTTATCAGGGTACCATCTTCAGTAACTAGTTCTCCTTCTTTTGCAGTATTCTGGGCCCTTCTTTTTATTCGATTGCGCAGTTGGACCCCGTCTTTGAAAGAGGAAGAGCAATAATGGATAGGAACTTTGAAATCGGATCTTAATATCTTTAAAGCCATCTCCTGGCTGCCTTTGACTGCACTTGACACGTCACTCTTTTTCTTGTAACCTCTTTTGACCAACTGTTCCCAGTTAGTAGATGAAAACTCCAGTTCGTTCAAATTCACAAAATCTACAAGTCCATCTGATGATCTTATCAAATTCAACGTCTCTTTTTCCATCTTAGGAATACATGGTATCTCGATACCCACGTCGATATCCAAGTCCTTTAAAGTTTCCAGTAATAATGGGTAATCGGTTTCTTCGATCTTGTTCCAAACTTCGGTCGGAGGATGGAACCTTATCTCATCTAGACCTGCTTCGATCAAGGATCGGATCTTATCGATCTCGGTAGATCTGGTGTAAAGGTGTATATGATGATCCTCACCGAACTCGGATTTTAATAATCTGATATGATCCTGGGTTTCAATACACGTCAATGGGTCTCCACCTGTTATACCGGTACCTTCAGCATCTATACTCCTAGCTTCTTCGATTATATCTTGTTCAGAATCCGTTCTTTTTTCATTCGCGAACAGAACATCTTTCCCTTTTTTCTCCTCTGATAAAGGACAGTACCAGCAAATGCTTTCACATCTACCTGTCACTAACAAAACCATCTTGGAACCTCGGCGGCAGTACTTACAGCCTTCAGGTAGTTTACCCGTATATAATGAATCATTTTCAAGCTTTTTTATCTTCACAACAGATGTTAAGAAATGAAAGTACTAAATTCTTTCCGATAACCAAAAGGTTAAAACTTCTAAGTAGAATCACCTACCATGATCAGATTAGGACCAGCTGGAACACCACACGGAGTCAGCAGTACTAAAGATAGTATGAAGTACCTCGCTGAAGAGGGTTTGAACGCCATGGAAGTTCAGTTCGTTCGAGGCGCTAGGATGAAGGATTCCACCGCTGAAAAGATCGGCCAAGAAGCGGAGAAACACGGTATCCATCTTTCCATCCACGCACCGTATTACATCAACTTGAACTCCGAAAAAGAAGAAACCATCGAGAAGAGCAAAGAACGTATCATGAAGAGTTCAAGGTTAGGGGACATCATGGGTGCTAAGATAATCACAGTCCATGCAGGTTATTATTCTGGGATGGAAAGTGAAGAAGCCACAGAGATTATCGGAGACGGGGTCGTGGAATGTGCCGAGAAGATCATAGACGAAAATTTGGATGTGAAGATCGGTCTCGAGCAGATGGGTCGGAAGAAGAGCTGGGGTACTCTAGATGAGATAAAACAGGTCATGGAACACACTGAAGTTGCAGTACCTGTTGTAGATTTTGCACACTACCACGCCAGATACGATGGTATTCTGCAGAGTGAAGACGATTTTCGAGAACTTCTAGATAAGTTCGAAAACATATACGACGGGCCGCTGCACAGTCACTTTTCATCTATCGAATACAACGAAACAGGTGAGAGAGAACACATGGATTTGGATGCTTATGACCCAGATTTTCGAAAACTTGCCCCGATATTAAAAGAAAAAGAATACGATATCACCGTGATCTGCGAGACAGCTGAGTTAGATCGTGACAGTTTGAAGATGAAAAAGATACTCGGGTTGTGATCATCCTATCTTTTTAACTTCCGAGATACCGTCCGTCTTCTGAACCACATATTCGACATCCGCCAGATTAGCTATCTCGTTCTCATGTGACACGATTATCACCTGATCCGCAGTTAACATTTCCATAACATCTTTCAATCTTGTCAACTGTTCCCGGCTGAAACCGGTAGTAGGCTCGTCTAAGACGAGTAAATTGCTTTTTAAGCCTAATTCTTTCTTTATCATGGTATTGAAAGCTAATCGGTAAGCAAGGGCAACAGAAGTCCTTTCACCGCCGCTGAGGTCATCTACGGAGGTCTCATTGTTCTGTACTGTTATCAGAGGTGCAAAGTCTTCATCCAATCTTGCACTGATCTCAGGATCCTCCAAGATATTATCGAACCAGTTGGTGAAGTACTGTTCAAAATCCCTGTTCAACTGGGCCATCCTGTGCTCTTCCATGGACTTTATACTTTCTTTGAAATCTCCTACCAGCCAGTTTTTCAATCTTTTCAACTTATTGGCTTCTTCCTTGGCCTGTTTAAGCTCTTCGATGAACTCTTTCTTNTCTTCGATCTCTTTCTTCAACCTTCCGATATCGTTTTTTAAGTTCTTAACACGTTCTTCCAAGGTACTCTTCTCACTTAGACACTTGTCATACTTTTTCTTCACTTCTTCGAATTCATCCCTGGAGAAGTCTTCCTTTAAATCCTCCAACTTGTCAACCAGTTCACTTCTTTTCTTTTTTAATTCCTCAAGCGACTCTTCGGTTTCTTTCTTCTTTTGGATGACATCTTCTTTTTCCTTGACCTTCTGTTTCAATCTTAAGTACTCGTCCCTGAATTCTCTTAACTCGTTACGTTCCTCAACGAGAGGTTTCAAGTCATCTCGTTCGTACTCAAAATCTTCAACCTGGTCTTTCAACATCTCCACTTTTTCCTCCTTCTCTTGGATAAGAGTTTTCACCTCATCGATGTCATCGGTTTCCCTTTCGATCCTCTTGATCTCTTTGTGAGTATAATCAAGTTCTTTGTCTTTCTTTTCGATCTCCCTTATCTCTTTCTGGAGTTCATCAAGCTCATCTTTAACTTCCTTTTTCTCACTCTTTAACTCTTCATTTTCATCCCTTAACTCTTCTATCTGAGAATCAGTATCTTCGATTATCTTTTCAATATGCTCATCATCTATAGGTTGTTTACATTTGGGACACTTTGCTTCATCTTCCAATCCCATGACCTCTTTCTTTTCGTCATCCAAGCTCTTGATCCTTCTTTCGACGCTTTTCATACTTCCTTTCAAGTCACTGAATCTACCCCTTAGATCATCTCTCTTTTCCTTTAAATCCTCAAGAACTTCGACTTCATCCCCCAACTCGTCAACTTTCTCTTCGAGTTCTTGCTTCTTCTCCAGAGCTTCCTTTTTATCATCTAATTTTTCACTAAGACTCTCCAATTTGACTTGAAGTTTATCGATATCACTTTCCAACCTTTCACGTTTTTCGACCTTTTCTCTAATCTCTTCTATTTCTTCACCCAATTCCACATATCTCTCTTTCTTGCCCTCGATCTCTTCCAACCTTTTTTCACCTTCAACGATCTCATCCAATTTCTTCTTTAGATCCTTAATATTACTTTCCAGATTTTCGATCTTATCTTTTATCCGTTTTTCTTCACTCTCAGTCTCTTTTATCTTTTCATTCAGTTTTTCCAGTTCTTTCTTCCTCTCTTTCAATTCAGATACCGATTTCTTAGCTTCCTTTAGATCATCTTTGGATGTTGCCCTTTCTTCTTTTTTCTCAGTCAACTCTTCTTTCTTTTCAGCAAGTCTATCCCTTTCGTCATCCAACCTTTCAGCTCTGGTTTCAAGTGTATTGATCTCGACCCCTAGGTTTTTCTTAACCGTGGAGATGTTATCTACAGCTCTTTTGTAATCCTCTAGATTGAAAACCTTCCTGATGGCCTCGAGTCTATCATCGGTATTCATAGATAAGATCTCTTTCATCTTCTCCTGAGGAGTGTATATGGACATGTGGAATGTCCTAACCTTCCCTCTAGAACCTTCTCTTAACTCTAGAAGTTCCACTATCCGATCCCTCATCTCCTGCCAGGATAGTTCCATCTTTGAATCTTCCCTTTCCAAAAAAGACTCGTCGCCTTCGATGCGGTCACTCTTTCTCTTCAAACTCCTGAAAGCGGTGTAATTTACACCGTCAATTGAAAATTTCAATTCGACACTTGCTTTCTTAGCACCGTGCCGCATCAACTTGTCATAGAACTTCTGCTGAGTAGCGCCAAAAAGAGCGAACTCTACGGAGTATAAAATAGATGATTTTCCGGACCCGATATCCCCCTGGAATATCAGTACACCAGGACTGAAATCGATATCCTGTTCTTTATAACTCCTGATATTCTTGATCTTTAAGTGTTTAAGCATCATCGTCAATCACCTCCGAAATCAGACAGGGAGAACTGTCCCTTTTGTCCTTTCTTCTCCCCGACACCGTCCTTCTTCTCAACTTCTTCAACTGCTTTCTCCCGAACATCGCTCTCTTCTTCCTCGACATCTTCATATTCATCTAAATTATCGATAAGGTTCCAGGCTTCCTGCCAGATCCTATCGTCATAATCCGTATTAGTTTCTCCATCACCCTGTTCGACCTTCAAGACATTCAATAGGTCTTTAGCAAACTTTTTATTGACCAGATCGTTGAAACCGTATTCATCTAGTATCGTGTCTTCGATCTCAGCATCATCTTTCTCCTTTATCTTCAACCTCTCTACATCTTTACCTTCTAAATTTCTCCTATTCAAAAAGACAGTCTCGGCACCTGCCTCTTCGATATTCCTTCTGACCCTCATAAAATCTATATCTTCAGGCACACCTTCTCTCAATACTCCAGAAACCTTGACTAACACCACTTCTTCATGGATTTCACCATTTGATAAGTCCAAAAGCTCTTCTTCGAGTTCTGAAGGTAGTAAGCCATCGGCGTCGATATTGACTCTACGGATCTCACATACATCAATTGGAACGTATTTTGGTTCCCAATCATCGACGATGTAAAATCCTCTATCTAGGTCGTTCTCAAGATCGGTATATGATGAACCAAATGTAACACCAGGATAGATTATAGGACTTCCATCTTTCTCTTCTCTAAGATTACGATGGATGTGCCCGCCGGCATAGTATTTGTAGCCGTCTGGGATCGAACTTAACGGAACTGTCTCTTTCTCATGGATATCTACAGGTTTCATCTCGGCTACAGGTGTGTGGAAAACGAAGATAGCATCTCCATCGGGTTCGATAAAATTCAATTCCTTGTAGTAACTGGTATCCTTCCTACTTTTACGACCACTCAAACCGGTAATCTTAACTCCAGACCTATCTTCGACGTGTTCTAAAGACTGGGATTCATTAAGGTAACGTACGACTTTTTTGAACAGATCGGCACTTTCCAAAACATCCACCAGGGAGGCTTTAGCGATATTGAAGTCATGTGAACCATACACTGAATATATCCTGATGTCTTTTTTACGGGCCTTAACAAGTGATTTCACCGCTCTATCTACGATATCCATATCAGGATGTGGATTGTGAAATAGATCACCTGCGATGATGATAAAATCTACCTCTTCCTTGATACTCTTTTCGATGACCTCTTCAAAGGCTCGAAGATTATACTCCCTTAAAGTGGGATTACGACCGAAAGCTCCAAGATGACAATCCGCTAGATGTGAAAATTTTACCAACTTATATCACCCAAAAAATTCCAAATTCTTCTCTTTCTTCTCTTTAGTGTCCTTTTCAACAACATCATCGAAAAAATCGATCTGTATCGGAACGGCGAATTTAGTGAATATACTGCTGACTATGGCTTCACCTTTATCCAGACTGGCTATATTCTTACTGTCTTTAGAAAGGTCCTGGGCGGCACTACCTATTATCGCGTCCCTTTCACTCTTCATCTCGTTACCTAAGATGATCTTAGTGTTCATATTGGCCAATATCTCCCTGGGTATCATGCTGGAAAGCTGTGTTATAGCTATCAAGCCTACATTGAACTTCCTTCCTTCACGGGCTATCTGGTGGAATACGTTACGTCCTGCACGTTCACCAAGAACACGTGGAGCTTCCTCTATCACAACACTCACAGTCGGTTTATCCTCCAGTTCTCCCATCTCTTTATAGGATTTATACTTTTTAAAGATCTTATCAGTGATGATACCTGCGATCAACAATTCCTTGTCCTGGGGCATAGAACTCGTATCTAAGATGACCTTCTTTCCGTCTTCTACCGCTTTAACGATATCGTTGACTAAACTTTCAGAACCTTCAGTGACGAAGATCTTACCTTTAGGTACAACTTTACCATTTTTAACTCGTAAATCGAATTTGAGTTTCAACTTTCTTTTAAGGGCGTTCATCGTGGCTTCCTGGATACCGTATCCACTTGCCTCTTCATTACTAGCTTTCAACAGCTCAGATAACCAGTCATCTCTAAAATGTGAGTAGAACATATAGACCGCTTGGTTTTGGGCATCGGTGAGGTCGATGGTGCCCTGCAAGTTCCATGGTTTCAGACCAGAAATATTCAATCGTAGATGATAACCACCTTTTGGTGGATTGGGTGAATAGTACATCACCTTCTTATCGAATTTGGGATGATCCTTAGCCCCATATTCATTCCTCCCATAGTATTCATCATGCGGGTCGATGATCAACATTCCACAGTATTCCTTCGGTATCAGATTCCAGAGCATGACTTTTACCAAGTTACTCTTACCTCTACCTGTTGTCGCAGGTATCAATAAATGATGTGAAAGTGCTTCTTTACCGTTGATATAAACGGGAACATCTAAGGTATAGCTTCCACTCCTAACTTTCCCTAGGTAAAGACTGTTTTCAGGTTCTTCCATGAACTCGAAATCCTCTTTAGTTACTCTTTTCAAACCTCCGAAGAAATCGGGTAATATCTTGGGTATCTTTGCATCCCCATCTTTGATGTGAACTAACGGCTTAGCTTTGGCGTTGATAAAATTACGGATCTCTTCCTCCATCAAGGATGTTTCGTCGTAACCCTCCAACTGCATACCACTCATCCTAGCCAAGTCGTTGTTATCCATCAATGACCCGTAACTCAAATCGTGAACCTGTAAGATCAAATCATCGATGGACAGTAGATCACCTATCTCGATGGTCTCTCCGCTTTTCTGCCTTATCCACACGTCACCATATTCTCCTCCTATTATCTGTCCTATCGTCATAACTAACCACATCTCATAATTCACTTAGTTTATCATGGGCGTCTAAGGTGCTGACTTTGTTTTTAAAAGTCCTGCCCATCCTATTGAAACCTACACTTTTTAGATATTCGATCTCTTCATCCGTCACTCTAGCTCTTTTATCAGCATCTACAAGACCGTATGGGTAACCCAAAAATATCGGATCCTGGGCTTGGAATGCCATATATCCAAGTATTTCCTCCACTGGACTGTTCAACTCACGGTAAAACTCTGTTCTGAAAGCATAGTTAGAGTTTTTATGATACTTAACCACCATCATCTCACCTTTATGATCAGGGTGTTCGTTTTCAGCTATAGGATGGTAATACCACGGACCTTCAGAAAATTCAGTCGATAATTCTTGAATCGCTGCCACCAGTGGAAAACCACAGTTAGTCCTCAATGTACAGGTTTTTGCAAGACCCACTAAATGAACGCCATTCTCAGCAACTGAGCTATAAGCTTCTTCAGCGTATTCCCTTTCCCCTTCGACTCCAGTCTGTAAGACACCATCTCTTAGTATGATATCTCCTTCATCTAGATAATTCTTAGAAACGTACTTGATAGCATCCCATTCCAAGTATTTTCTTACAGTATGGCCTGCGTTAACGGGTCTTCCATTTTCCAGCTCTTCCTTTTTTACAACATATCCATCGGACCCGATAGGTATTGAATCGTTGACCTTGATGGATCTTACAGTGATCTCTTCTTCCTGATGATTACAACTCAAGTACAGACTCAGAGGTTCGATATTTTCAACTCTTTTCCTACCCCTAAATAGATTGAAGTATATCCGTAGAAGATGTATGCTCTCAGAGGGTGTTTCGAAGATCTTATTATTACCTCCATCTACACAGCATAATATCCGGTCTTTTTCTTTGAGATCAAACTCTTGAAAATTATCGATTTCTATCGTCTTTGGCTTGTAATATTTCTGTTGACTAAAGTATGGTTTCCCCCATTCGTCGGGTCTTTCATCAAAACCATCTATCAAGTCCCATAACTCACGGATCATCCAATCCCGGTTATGAAATAGAGGTACTTATAATTTGAGTGGAGGGGAGAGTGAAAGTAAAACCTATTTTGGGAATTATTAACAACAAAAATGCCAAATTAAGCAAGCTTTAAAATTATTAAAACTATATAGTCTATTGTTATTTTGTGCAAGGGATAAACTTTATTTATTTTAAAGCTTTACACGATCTGACAACATGGATTTAAAAGAATTCAACCGTCATGCCCGGATCCTGGGAAGGAAGTACGTGCCAGAGGTATTAAACGAGATCTCTAAAAAAGGTTGGATACAGGCCAGTGACCTTTCATCATACATCCATATATCTACTGCTACAGCTGTAACTTACTTGAAAGAACTAGAAGGTATAGGTGTTTTAAAAAGGAAAAAGGTAAAGGGTGAAACAGGTGACGTTTGGAAATATGACATAAATAAAGACAAGATAGTCATGGAAACCACTATATCTGATAACGTCAACAAATAATGATCTTTCATTTTACCGATATATGAGTTGTTTAAAGATAAAAAACATTTAATAAGAGTACAATTCTTTAACCTCTCCATGAGGATAGAATACCCATGCACGGTTATATATCCAGAAGGAGGAAATAAATAATGGTTCAATTACATGACCAAACGTTAAGGGATGCGCATCAGTCCGTTTTAGCGACTAGATTAAGAACAGAAGATATGGTGCCGATATGTGATACAATGGACAAGGTTGGTTTTCACTCTTTGGAAGTGTGGGGTGGAGCCACTTTCGATGCATGTATCAGATATCTAAATGAAGATCCTTGGGAAAGACTCAACACCTTGAGTGAACACCTACCCAACACTCCGTTACAGATGCTGGAAAGGGCTATGAATATCGTTGCATACAGAAACTTTCCAGATGATGTTGTCAAGAAATTTATAAAATTAGCTTACAAGAACGGTTGTGACAATTTCCGGATCTTTGACGCTTTGAACGATCTACGAAACATGAAAGTCCCTATCGAAACAGCAAAGAAAGTGGGAGGACACGTCCAGGGATCTTTGTGTTACACCATCTCACCGGTTCACACCGTAGAACGTTATGTTGAAGATTTTAAAGAATTAGAAAAGATGGGTTGTGATTCTCTATGTATAAAAGATATGGCAGGTATGATCTCCCCTACCCGAGCTTATGATATAATAAAAGGATGTAAAGACGCAGGGATAAAGATACCCATCGATCTGCACAGCCATAACACGTCTGGTATGACAGGTATGGCTTACATGAAAGCATGCGAAGCCGGTGTGGATATTTTAGACACGTCTATTTCATCCCTAACTGGTGCTACAGGTCAACCTCCTACGGAATCTGTAACTGCAGCTTTAAAAGATACAGAATTTGATACAGGTTATGATATGGAGTTGTTGATGGATATCCGCGAATACTTCAATGAGATCTGGGATAAATATAGACATCTTCATCGTAGTCAAGCTTTAAGATTAGATCCTTCTGTGACCATGCATCAGATACCCGGTGGGATGCTTTCGAATTTAGTCAGTCAGCTCGAGAAACAGGGTGCCGCTGATCAGTATGATGAAGTATTGAAAGAAGTTGTAAAAGTTAGAAAGGAGTTTGGTTACCCAACTCTAGTTACCCCGACCTCACAAGTCGTAGGAACTCAAGCTGTGATGAATGTAAAATTCGGCAGATATGAAAGGATCACCAATCCAACTAAAGAATATTTCAGAGGTATGTACGGCAGACCACCTGGTGAGATATCTGAAGAGATGTATGAAAAGATCTTAGGTCCTGATTGGGAAGACGAAGTTATCGATGAAAGGCCTGCAAGCCTTTTGGAACCTGAATATAAGAAAAAGAAAGACGAACTAGAAGATATGGGACTTTTAAGAAAACCTGAGGACGTACTTACATACACCATCTACCCTGATATAGGTTTAAAATTCTTAAAGGGTGAAGTAGAAGCTGAATTCACATCAGACCAACTACCACTTGAAAAACCTGAAGAAAAGAAAACTAAAGAAAAAGAAGTCGTACCACGTGTCAAGTACCCATATAAAGGTAAGGTCAAAGTTGATGGTACGGATTATGATGTAAAGATGAAAGACGAAGGCACTATCCAAGTGAACGGTAAAGAATACAATGTATCAGTTTTATTCCCTGATAAAAAAATAAGACCTGGTTCGTCAAAGGGGAAAACTGAAGCAGGAAAAAATGATGTTCCCTCTGGTGAAGAAACTAAGATCAAGTCTCCTATGCTTGGGACTATAATAGATATCAAGGTCAGTCCCAGTGAAAAAGTCAATGCCGGTGATCCGGTTGCAATACTTGAGGCTATGAAGATGGAGAATGATATATCTGCACCAAAAGATGGGACAATCAAAGAAATACATGTTAAAAAAGGTGAGGATGTCGAAGAAGGTACCCTTATAACAACAATGGTTGGATAAAATGACTCCGATAGAAGTTATATTGATCGGCCTGGGAGTAGTTTTCATCACTTTAGGTATACTAACACTATCAACCTATCTCTTCGGAAGCATAATAAATAGATTCTTTGTAAGTAAAGAGGAGGAAGAGATGGAAAAAATAGCTGCCATCGTAGCTGCAATACAATCGAGGGGGGATCAGTAGATGTTGGAGATAGGTCTCTTTGCACTGACCTGGCAGAGTATAGTTATGATAGCTATCGGTTTACTATTGATATACTTGGGTATAGCAAAAAACATGGAACCACTTTTACTAGGGCCCATAGGTTTCGCTGTGATTCTCGCTAATCTACCGCTTACAGGTATAACTGCTGCCCCAACGGTAGAGGTAGGACCTGGACTCTTGTACATAGTTTATGAGGAATTGATAGCGACTGGTATCGTACCTCTGATAATCTTCTTAGGTATCGGTACGATGACAGACTTCTCACCCTTATTAGCAAATCCAAAAACATTTTTACTCGGTGCTGCCGCTCAAGTAGGGATATTTTTGGCACTTGGACTAGCTATCATCATAGGTTTTGATCTGAATGCAGCTGCTTCCATAGGTATAATCGGTGGGGCTGATGGGCCAACTGCTATATACGCCGCAACAAGACTTGTAGGAGATAGACCCGAGATCATAGCTGCAGTTACGGTTTCTGCATATTCTTATATGGCACTCGTACCGATCATCCAACCTCCGATAATCAAAGCACTCACAACCAAAAAACAGCGTAAGATTAGGATGGGGAAGATGAGGAAAGTCAGTCGGATAGAGAAGATTGTCTTTCCCATCGGTGTGACCATAATAGTTGGATTGATAGTACCTGATGCTCTTCCTCTTGTCGGTATGCTCATGCTTGGTAATCTTTTTCAGGTTTCAGGAGTTATGGACCGATTATCTGATGTTGGAGGTAATGCATTGATGGACATAGCTACTATCATGCTAGGACTTGGTGTCGGTTTCCTGATGACAGGTGATACCTTCCTTCAGTTGGAAACCTTAAAGATATTACTTTTAGGTGTGTTTGCTTTCGCTACAGCTACGGCCGGGGGTACTTTATTTGGCCAGATCTTCTATAAGATATCGAAAGGCAAGATCAATCCCATGATAGGAGGGGCAGGTGTTTCAGCAGTACCCATGGCTTCTCGTGTAGTACAAAAGATGGGTCAAACTGAAGATGCTGGTAGCCATCTATTGATGCATGCAATGGGACCGAATGTAGCCGGAGTGATAGGTTCTGCCACCGCAGCAGGTATCTTGATAGGACTGATAGCGTGATAATATGAAAAGTAAATATTTAAAAAAAGGCAAGGAGAAGGAAATAAAAGAAGTTGATGGAAAATTGTTCCGTCTACTGCAGAAATCAGATAAGATGGAAGCTATTATAGCAGAACTTGAAACAGATGCTGAATCAGATAGGTATTGTCACGAAGGTGAAGAGATACATCTAGTGATTAAAGGAGAGATCGAATACAGGGTTGGTGATGAGGTCTACAACATGAAAGCAGGCGACACTCTTTGGCATCCGTCTGATATCTCGCACAGTGCTAAAAATATCGGTGTTGAAAAAGCAGTATATCTTACTGTTAGCACACCTCCAACGTTCATGTGAGGTCGATTCAAATAAAGATATACAAACTTGACACTACCACTTCCACCAACGACGTGGCAAAAAAAATAGCTAAAATAAAGTCCGATGACTTTGTAGTACGAGCTAACGAACAAACTTCAGGTAGAGGGAGAAAAGGTAGAAGTTGGCTCTCTCCAATAGGAGGGCTATATTTCACTATATGTACAGATTATGACCCACTTCTTTCCATCAAAACCGGTGTTGCTATAGCTAGTGCATTAAAAAAACTCGATATCGATCCATCTTTGAAATGGCCAAATGACGTTCTAGTTAACGATCAGAAGATATGTGGTATACTTATAGAGATCATTGAAAAAAGAGCCCTTGTTGGAATAGGTTTGAACATAGATTCAGAACCTATCGATGACAGTACCAGCATCAAGTCAGTTACTGATAAAAAAAATTCTTCTGAAAACCTGATGAAATCTATTTTAAGATATTTCTACGATGGATCCATCGACGTCTTAGAATCATACCGGCAGTATTCATCCACGATAGGTAAAGATGTAAGGATAGAAACAGCATCAGGGATGATCACTGGAAAAGTTAAAGATATCGATGAAAAGGGAAGGTTAGTTTTAGAGGATGGTACTAAGATCATCTCCGGTGATGTAATACATTTACGACCATCCGATTGATCATCTTTACAATCAAAAAATTGTAATATAGTACTGTAATTTTCATCTATCATGGAATTTAAAACTCCACCTATTGAAGATTACGAACGGATCTTAGAACTTTGGGATGAGGCCGGTCTTCCATACAAACCGGAAGGAAGAGATACTAGAGAGAATATTTCCAAAGAATTAAAAGAACAGCCAGAATACTGGATAGCTGCTTACGCCGATTCAGATAAGCTGGTTGGAATAATTTTCGGGACGGACGATGGTAGAAAGGGATGGATCAACCGTTTAGCAGTGGATAAAGAATATAGGAATCAAGGTATCGGAACTGAATTAGTGAGAAGATTAGAAAATGTTTTCAAAGAAAAAGGTTTCAATATATGGGCTGCATTGATAGAACCCGATAATCCTGAAGGTATGAGATTTTTTGAATACCTAGGTTTTGAAGATGATGAGATAAGATACTATTCTAAACGAGAAAGCGATAAAGTGTGATCAATGAACATCTCTTTCTGCGATGAAATCAGGTTCATCGACTGTTATCTGAATGAATAACACTCCTAACAGTCCTACAAATAACGCCACAAAGAAAGGTATGCGTAGTCCTGCCATGTCAGCTATAACTCCACTCAAGAAGGACCCACTAGCAAAAGCTAAGTTCTGAGCAAAATTATAGACGCCCATACCTTTTCCTCTGTGTCTTGTAGGTGTCAATGAAGAAACAAATGCCGGAAATGATGGTCTAGCCAAGGCCCTACCGAGTGTATAAAATCCAACAGCACCCATTATAAACATAAAAGTTGTAGAAAGACCGATAACTCCGGCAAAGATAGAAGAAAACACACCACCAACTACGATTAACGTCTTCCGGCCGATCCTATCTGACAAACTACCTGCAGGGAACATTATCAATGCCTGAACTATCCCTATCAACGTAAATATCCCAGATATCTGTAGGTCAGATAAAAGTAAAACTTCGTCTCCAAAAAGAGATAGCATCGGCCATACCATAGCCAATCCAAAGAAAACGGTAAATGACCCAATTGTCAAACCCATAAATGTCTTTGGATGAGGTGTGATATTACTCATTTTAAATTTGAGGAATGCGAATGTCTGTCGTCCCTTTTTAGTTACTTCACTTCTAGTTCCAGCAAAAGATTCTTGTATCCCAAAATACAAAAGAATTCCACTTACCGCAGCCAAGGCTGAAGTAAAAAAAAATGGAACTGAAAGTGAATAATAACTAGCGATGACCCCCCCCATTATCGGGCCGGTTGCATTCCCGCTTGCAAATGAAACCGAATAGATCCCCATGGCTTTACCTCTGTCTTCCTCTTTTACAATGTCTCCAATAAAAGCCATAGCTACAGGCCAAACCAGTCCAGAAGCCGCTCCCTGACCTGCTCTATATATCAGAACTTCAGTAACAGAACCTGCTGTACCGAATAGGAACATAACAATCACATAAAGGAACATCCCTCCTACCATTATCGGTTTCCTGCCGTACATATCCGCGGCTTTCCCTCCTATTGGAGCTACAAATATCTTAATAATTGAGAAAAGTCCAAGCATCAAACCGATCTGAGTTCTAGATGCTCCAAAATCCCTAGCGTATATAGGTAAAAATGGCATTATGAGGCCAAATCCGATCATACTTACAAATACTGCAAAACATAAGATCGATAACTGTTTGTATTTTAGCACGATCTTCAGATCAGATAGAACGCTTTTGACTCCGAAGGGTTCATCATGTTCAGAATTAGCCATTTTAATTCACGATAAAACCACCTTACTTAAACATTTGCATATCGACACAAGTATATTCAAACCAAATATGATTTATATTTTAACAATTTAGCGAAAAACATGGAATATCTAGATGTAGTGAACGATGAAAACGAAGTTATCGATAAGAGACCTCGAGAAGTAGTCCATGATAAGGGATTACCACATAGAACCGTGATGTTTTTCGTAAGATCTCATGATGATAAAATATTGGTAACTAAAAGATGCGAAAACAAGGAGTTCTTCCCAGGGTATTGGAGTATAGTGTTAGGGGGTCATGTAGCTTCCGGAGATACCTATGAAGAGACTGTATCAAAGGAGATGAAAGAAGAGATCAACACCCTTGGAGAATTCAAGAGATTAGGTGAATTTGTAAAAGATATAGAAGAGGAAACAGAACATGTAAATATTTACGAGGTATATGTAAACAAAGAAGACGTAAAATTGCTCGATAAAGAATTCGAAAAAGGTGAATTTTGGAGTAAACAAAAGATATTAGGAGAACTAGATAAAAAAAATTTTTTACCAGAAACAGAGATAGTATTAGAATATATATAAAACTTATATTATAATTTTACATCGCTCACATGTTCGATGGCTGTCATTTCCATTATCGATGATCGTCCTCTTACCGCAATGTGGACATGTGATGTATCCATTTTTATGTGAATCATTGTTCACCATACTATTTTCTTCAAATTCTTGCTTTCTCTTCAAATTCATCCTAAGACCAGTGACCGTGATTATACTCAAAACGATCGAGATCAGGATCAAAGTGTTAAAATCTAGCTCCGTGAGGGTGTACTGTCCATCATCCTCAGATAGATCTATATCAACAATCTCACTCGGTGTAGATTCACCATGTTTGTTGATCGCCGTGACCTTGTAGTAATAATGTCCTTCATCTTCTAACTCTGTATCTTCGTATTCAAGGTCTTCAGTTGTAGCTAGGTATGTTAGATTTTCGGGAGACGTACCACTGTAAATCTTATATTCTAGACCATTTGATACTCCTTTATAACTAGGTTCATCCCATGAGATAGTTATACCATCTTCAGTTCTATCTACCTTTATCTCTATAGGTTCAGTAGGTATCTTATCAGATTCCCCTATCGAATATAAATTTCCATTTCTAGTACCGATGTAAAGTACACCATCTGGACTTATTGATGGTGTAGAGAAGATGTCACTACCTAAAGTAATCGACCATCTTACTTCTCCTTCAGGATAAAAAGCATAGGATATACCATCAGTTCCACCAATATAGATCACATCGTCAGAACCTATTACAGGTGAGCCTCTCCACATCTCTTTAGAAGAATACTTCCATCGGAGTTCACCTTCGTTATCTAAAGAAAGAAATATATTATCTGTAGAACCAAAATAAATATTCCCTTTAGAATCAATAGATGGGGAAGACGATATCCAACTTCCAGTCGTATAGTTCCATCTTTTAGTTCCATCAGGTTCCAAACTATACATTTTACCATCCCCAGAACCAAAATAGATATTCCCATCATCGTCTATAGAAGGGGATGACCTGATATATCCATCGGTTTCAAAGTCCCAATTCAAATCACCTTCCGATGATATGGAATAAACATTACCATCTTCAGATCCAAAGATTATTTCATACCTATAATTGAGTGCAGGAGATGTTGATATCTCATCACCTACTTTGAATTCCCAATTGATCTCTCCATCACTGGTAAATGAGTACAAAAAACCTTTTCCAGACCCAACATATATATTACCCACTCCATCGATAATAGGTGAAGAATCTATCCTGCTCCCATCATGATATTTCCATCTAAGATCTCCTGCCTCATCCAAGGAATAGATATAACCGTCTCTAGATCCAAAATATATGTTACCTTCCTCATCGATGGCTGCAGATGACCTGATCTGTCCTTCAGTCTCAAACCTCCATTTTTCAACACCATTTGGTTTGATGGCATACATATAACCATCAAAAGAACCTACGTATATAGTTCCATCAGAAGAGATAGTGGGGGAGGATATGATAAAGTCTTCAGTTTCATATGTCCATCTGATATCGCTTGTTATATCTTCTGTTAAATATGCACTGTATCCAGTATTTCTCTCATTTCCTTTATAACTAGACCAAGGGTCTCCAGCTACATATACAGGATATATTGAAGTTAGTATTAGAATAAAAAATGAAAATATAATGAATATCTTTATCGTTTTTTTAGATATGTACATATTATTACCTTGATAAATGATGGTATCGTCTTTAATTTGGAATTCCAATTCGTTTTCTCGATAATAGTCTTTTCGCATATAAGCAGCAAAATACAAAAAATATATTATCTACTAATAATCATTCGGGACTGATGGCAGAAAAACTAGAGGATGTAAAACCAACCAGGATGGAACTACTCAGGATAAGAAAGAGGAAGATATTGGCTGAGAATGGTCACGATCTACTCAGTGAAAAAAAAGATGCACTTATAAATGAATTTTTCAAAGTTGTTGACAAAAGAAAAGAACTTCGAAAGGAATTGAAAGATAAACTAGGTGATAGTTATGATTCTCTTACTGAAGCTGAGATGTTATTGGGTAAGAATGATATCCAAAGTATATCCAATGGTGCCATCAAAATGGACGGAGTGGATATAAAATCTGAACATATCATGGGAGTTCAAGTCCCTTCTTTTAAACCTGATGTTCCGGAGGAAAGATTCTATGGATACACAGATACTTCAGTAAAATTAGATGAAGCAGTTGAAGAGTTTAGAGGAGTTTTAAAAATTATCCTAGAGCTGGCTGAAATCGAAGGGAAATTGACAAGGTTAGCTGATGAGATAGAGAAAGCTAAAAGGAGAGTTAACGCCCTTGAATATATTTACATACCTCGGTTAGAAGCAACGATCGAATATATCGAGAGACAGTTGGAGGAGAGAGAAAGAGAAGATTTCTTCCGTAGGAAAAAGATAAAGTCTTTGATGGAAGAGAGGAAATCGTAAGGTATCATGTTGGAAGACTTGATCAAAAAATATTTTGACACACCTGATAAGAAAGCAAAGCTATATATTCTTATAACTATCGGCCAGATATGGGCCATAATCGCGATGATCATAGGCTTGATAGTTTTTATTTTCCTAATTTTCAGGCAGATCGGGATATTCTAAGAACAATCAATGATAAATAAGGGCTATTATACTGTTTTTAAAAGTGATAACAATGGACGTAGATTTGATAGTTCATGATTGTTCAGAGCTCCACACGTTGGAAGGATCGAAACCACCAAGGACCGGTGAAAAGATGGGGGATACCGGTTTGATAAAAAATGGGGCTATTGTAGTCGATGATGGTGTGATCATCGATCATGGTCCTTCTGAGGAGATCTGTGAAATATATTCATCAGTTAAAACCGTCGATGCCAGTGGTAAGACGGTGATACCTGGATTTGTAGATCCGCATACTCATCTAGTTTTCGCTGGATCAAGAGAAGATGAATTAGTCATGAAGATAGAAGGTAAAACATACATGGAGATACTAGAGGCCGGCGGTGGTATATCTAGGACTGTAAGGCATACGAGAGAAGCAGATAAAAAAGAACTGAAGGACCAGACCAAAAATAGATTAGATAGGATGCTAAGATATGGGACTACGACTGCTGAAGCTAAAAGTGGCTATGGACTCGACAAAGAGATCGAGATAAGATGTTTAGAAGTGATAGAAGAACTAAATGATGAACACCCTATCGACCTGATACCAACATATATGGGTGCCCATTCACTACCTCCTGAATTTGACGATCATGGTGATTATATCGATTACTGCAAAGATGAGGTACTTCCAGAAGTAGTTGATAAAAATTTAGCAGAATATTGTGACGTGTTTTGCGAAAAAGGAGTATTCGGTGTAAAAGATAGTCGGAAATTACTGGATAAGGCTAAAGAACTGGGTCTCGGTGTGAGAGTACATGCTGACGAGATAGAAAATATAGGTTGTAGTTGCATGGCTGCAGATATCGGGGCGGTTTCC
>SL_5KL_010_SEDDRAFT_10000578_pt1 | contig 23613 bp, 16 predicted proteins | sample SodLakKL_010_SED_FD_9118 | JGI IMG/M metagenome (IMG submission 9118) | reverse complement strand
CCCCCACAATAAAATTAAAGCATGGAGCCTGCAGCTGCCGGCTCCATGCCGGATTATCATGAAAATTGAATCATTATTTTAAATTCTCTCAAAGCCAATTCAATTACTGGTCAAAGTAGCGGGCAGCACCTCGATGCAGCTCAATCGGCATACCATCCTGAGCTGCTTCCACAGTAATATCTCTGGCTCGCTCATGAATTTCATAGAGGTAATCCAGATTATCAAAGATTGCTGCTGTCATATTATAAACGGTATCGGAATCAAGAGCAGCGCTGGTAACAATCATGGCCAGTACGGTTACTGTAGAAACATCTTCATCCAGACCATCATAGGTGCCTCCCGGAATGACTGCCTCGGTATAGAAAGGAAAATCTTCCATTATCTGTGCTGCCACATCTTCATCAATATTGAGTATTTTGGGGTCATGAGTGGCGGCCAGATCCATCAGGGCCCCGGTGGGTATACCGGCTGTCAGGAAAGCAGCATCTACATGCCCGTCTCTCAGCTGATCTACAGCTTCAGCAAAGGAGAGATAATCAACAGTCATGTCATCATAGGTTAAGCCATGAGCTTCAATAATCTGACGGGCATTGGCTTCCGTACCGCTGCCCGGTGCACCGACAGCGATTGTCCTGCCTTCAAAATCGTAAACAGAATCAATACCTGAACCTTCCAGGGTGACAATCTGAATTATCTCGGGATAAAGAACAGCCACTCCCCGAAGATTGCCCAGTTCTTCACCTTCAAACATCTCTGTGCCAGTTTTGGCATAAAAGGTGATATCATTCTGAACTAAGCCCAGTTCCACCTCTCCAGCCTGGAGTAAACGAACATTTTCAGTGGAAGCTCCTGTTACCTCGGCTGTTGCGTTGACACCTTCTACATGCTGGTTAATCAGGTCTGCCATTCCTCCACCAACAGGATAATAGACTCCACCGGTTCCACCGGTAGCAATTGAGATAAACTGATCAGCTGCTGCCGGCCCGCTTAAAATTAGAGCTAAACCTAAAAATAAAGCTAAAAAAATTGAAACTCTTTTCATGTAAAATTCCCCCTTCTCTCTACAAAAATTTTTATGCTACAATTAATTATAACAGAACAACAATAATAATTCAAGATATATTATAATTTTCTCCTATTTCAGATAGCTGTTAATCCATGATATTCCAGGCATCTTATGGGCTTTTAGCTTTCATTTTGTTAAACAGCAAAAGAAAAAAATCGAGCAGCATTTCCCCCATAGATGTGAAAAAGATGATTTTTTATGATATTATGTAAAATGATATTGTTTTAAATATAAAGTCTATTTAATATCAGGGTAAACATATAAGCAAACATGCAAAAACATAATATTCTCTGGAGGTAATATTTTTGAAGCAGCTGGAAACAGAGAAACTAAATGAAATAGAAATAGTCGAACATCTGGGTGTGGTTCAGAAAAATTATTATAAGATATTTGCCGGACCGGCTGTCTTTCTGCTGTTACTAATATTGCCGGTTATCTTTTCTGATTTTTATCTCAGCTGGCAGGAAAGCGGTGCGCTGGGAATGCTGATCTGGATGACCTGGTGGTGGATAGATGGCAGTGTTCATGTAGCAATAACCGCCCTGGTTCCGATTTTTGTCACCGCAATTTTCCCGGTGGCTCCAGCAGCTGAGGTTGTCAGGGTTTACAGCAATCCAATTGTCTTTTTAATCGCAGGCAGCTGTCTGATAGGAGCTACCTGGAAGCGCTGGAAACTGGGAAAAAGAATCTCTTTAAGATTACTTATGCTGATGGGCAATAAAGTTCGCAGCCAGATCTGGACCTGGTTTATTTTATCAGCTCTGATCAGCGGTTTTATTGCTGACACCATCACGGCAGCAGTTTTTGTGCCGGTAGCTGCCTCTCTGCTGGCCTTTTCAGGCTACTCAACCAATACAAAGGTCTGGGAAAGCGAAGAAGCCACCGCCATTCTGCTGGCAGTGGCCTGGGGAGCCTCAATTGGCAGTCTCTTCACTCCTATTGGGGGCGGGCAGAATCTGATTATCTATGAATTTCTGGGAGAACTTACCGGCAGCAGTGTCAGTTACTTTCACTGGTTTATCAATCTGGCCCCCTTCAGTCTGGTATTAATCCCGGCTGTTGGCATTTATTTAAACTATTTTGTCATCCAAAAAAATCCATCCTTAAAGGGAACTAATAAATTTTATCGGGAAGAACTAAATAAAATGGGCCCCCTGTCCCGGGGGGAGTTAATCTCAGGATTGATCTTCGTTATTCCGGTGGCCGCTGCCTTCCTTCATCCACTTTATGAAAATATAATTCCCTGGTTTGAGCCTCCCTTTCTCTTCTTTGCTGCCGGTTTCAGCCTCTTTTTCATTCCAGCAGAAAAAAATGAAAATGTGCTCTCCTTCCGGGCTCTAAAATACTTTCCTATTAATGTGCTGGTAGTCTGGCCCAGCGCCCTGGCTTTAGCTGAAGTCCTGGAAATTTCCGGACTGGCTGGCTCAATCATGGATCTGCTGGCCGTTTTTGCCGGTCCTCTAACTCTGGGAGTCCTTCTGATATTCCTGGGTTTTGTTACCTTTGTTACCAATATTTCAACAAATACAGCTTCAGCTGCTCTGGTGATACCGATAATAATTGGAATGTATGTCGAGCAGGGTTTAAACCCAATACCCCTGGTTCTGGCCCTGGTTGCTGCTGTAAACCTGGCCTTTGCCATTCCTTCAGGAAATGGCTGCCTGGCAATGGCCAGTGGCTACGGGATAAATTTGAAAACCATGTTCAAACACGGTGTTATACTGTCCCTGATAACCTGGGTGATTTCTTCAGGACTGGCCTTCCTGCTCAACAATTTCACCGGCTGGTGGGGAGTTTTATAACAGTAATGATTAATTTCTGCTAAACTACTTCCCGGTTATAGCAACATCCTCCAGTAAAATATAGGGCAGCTTAAAATTCATGATATCCTCTCTTTCCCGGGAGAGACCGGCTATATTCTGCATCATTTGATAAATGTTGCCGGAAATCATAACCTCCCGGACAGGTTTGACTCTCTCCCCCTGCTCAATCAGCTGACCGCCTTTAACAACCCCGGAAAAATCTCCGCTGACCGGATCTACCGAACCGGAATAACGGTTAACGACGAGCCCCCGTTTTATTTCACCGATTAGCTCCTGGCTGGTCTGCTGACCTCCAGCTATCATAAAATTGCTGGGAGCTATATCCGGAGCGTTCTGTGCTCCTCCGCCAGCCCGACCGTTGGATTTACGCCCGGCTCTGGCAGCGGTATAGGTATTATACATCAATTCCTGGAGATAACCATCTTTGATTACTTCCAGCCTGTTCTGAGGAAGTCCCTCCCGGTCAAATTTTCCCGAACCTACCCCGCCGGGAAGCGTTCCATCATCGATCACGGTCAGCTTTTTGTCTGCCACCTGTTTGCCCTTTTTGCCTTTCCATGGTGAGATGCCATCCTGAACATTTTCAGAGTTTACTGCATAAATAAGAGGACTAACCAGCAGCATAACTGCAGAGAAGGGGGTTAAGAGAATTTCTCCCCGGAAACTATCAACAGTCTCAGCCCCCAGACTGGCCACCACTTTATCCCTCAATCTCCTGCCGCTTTCTGCCACATCAAGACTTTCAAAAAAACAGCTCACCTGGTATTCTATATCAAAGGAAGAAACTTCATCCTCCTCCCGGGCCAGCGCCATAGCCTGAGTTTCAAAATAGGTCTGGCTGTCCTGAGATTTGATTCCGCGAGAAGTAGCAATAGCGTCTGTAGCAATAGTGGCTGAAAACCCGGCCGTGTCGACAGTGACTCTCTCGTCCTCTTTGATTTCTTCCATAAAGGAACGGGCCCTGGCAATCAGGTCTCCCAGCTGAATGTTATCTGCCCTTTCATCATAAATATCAGGAACTCTTTCCAGTTTTTCCGGGTTAGCTAGCCTGTTATTGCGGTCTGGAGGGGAGTTCTCTGCCATCACAGCAGCCTGCTCCAGCAGCATTTTCAAAGAATTCTGGTCCAGATCATTGGTCGATGCAAAACCCATGCTGCCATTTTTGAAGACTCTAATACCCACACCCTGATAATTATCTGATTTGGGAAGCTGCAGATCATTTTTCTCGATAACAACCTCCAGGGATTTAAGCTGTTGATAATATACTTCAATATCATCAAGCCCGGTAGAGGTTCCTTCTGCCACCAGGCTCTGACAGAGTTCCTGACCTTTTAGCTCCTCGTCCTTTCCCTTCTGCCAGCTTAAAGATTTATCCTGTTTGTCAGTCATCATTGCTGCCCCCCAATCATTACCCTGCAGCNCAGGTAAGGTCCGCCGGCATCCACCTTGGCTGCCTGTCCCTTGCCGCAGTAACCCCGGCCAAGTCCAAACTCAAAATCACTGCTGACGGCATCAACACTTTTAAGCACTTCAAAGGCCTGACCTGACAGGGTTAATCCCTTTACCGGTTTCCCAATTTTGCCCTCTTCAATTCGATAGGCTTCCAGGACATCAAACATAAACTCTGCCGTTGAATCTGCCTGACCGCCCTGAGCCAGTCCTTTAAGAAAAAATCCATCAGCTATCCCGGCAATCATCTCATCCAGATCACTCTCTCCGGGAAGAATATAGGTATTGGTCATTCTGATCAAAGGTTCATCCCGATAGGTAAAGGCCCGGGCATTCCCTCCTGGTTTAGTTTCAAATTTTAAGGCAGATTCTCTATTATGGAGATAGTTTTTCAATACTCCCCCTTCGATAATAGTGGTCCTGCTGGTTTTCACACCTTCATCATCGACAATTACCCTGCCAGCAGCATCAGCAATATTGCCTTCATCGACCAGGGTAACAAGCTCACTGGCAACCCTTTCCCCTATTCTACCCTGAACTACTGAACCTGATTCAACAAAATCAGCTTCCACAGTATGACCAATGGCTTCATGAGCCAGAACACCGACCAGAGCAGGATCCAGGATTACCTGATACTGTCCACCGGAAACATAATCCGCCTCAAGACGCTTTCTAACCAGCTCCACGGCTTTGTCGGCAAGATCAGAAAGCGTTCTCTCAGCAAATAATTTCACCCAGCTGCCAGTAACACCGTGGCTGGTATGGGCCCTTTCCTGCTGATTTTCCCTCTCTCCAAAGGCAACAACTCCAATATCACATTTGGGATCAATTATTTCTACCTCGGTTCCCTCGTAAGTTACGATAATTTTTCTGTCCTTAATCTCAGAATAGGCTATCTGACTGGCTGTGATATCCTCCCCNGCTTTCCTGATCTCCGCATCAGCTTCCATAAGCAGCTTAATTTTCCCGGCCAGATCAGGCTCCTCCCGGGAATTGTGATCCTCTTCTCCTAAATCAAACCTGCCCTGAACCGGTTCAATCTCAGCCAGTCCCTGAATCCTGTTTTCTTTAATGCTCCCTGCTTCCCGGGCTGCTTTAATAGCCTCATCTGCAGCTTTTCTCAACCCTTCCAGAGTTAAATCAGAAGTTGAGACAAAGCCCCAGCTGCCATTCACCAGAGCCCGAACTGCCACTCCCGAAAGGGTGGTGCTGATTGAGTCGGTTAAACTGCCGTTTTTAACCTGGAGTTTAAGGCTGTCACGGTGGTGATAGCGGAGTTCAAGCCATTCCTGATTCTCATCTCTTACCTTTTTTAAATTCTCTGCAATATTCATATCTGGCCTCCAGAGTTGCATTTTAATTATTCAGACTGATAACCTCAGACATCCTGCTGAGCTGTTTTCAGTTCCCCTTCATTTTTGAACTCATTCATTCTCTCAACCTGGAGACAAAAAGCTTCCAGCCGGGCTTCTATCACCTGGGGAAAGGCATTACCATCGGATTCTACTGCCAGGAAGGGCAGCCGGGCAAAACGCTCCAGCGCTTTTCTGCCCAGGCTATCTTTTCCGGATAGCTGTTGCTTCATCTCTTCCAGTTTATTGGTAATAATTGATTCTGAAACTCGATGATGCATACAGCCAAAGGGACCGATGGCCAGAACACCATCAACATCATCAACTACTTCGGCGATAGTGCCTCCAATTGTCAAAATGGTTTCTCCTGTCAGGTCCAGACTTAAAAGTTTCTCGCCGGTTTCAACAATCTCATCGACATCAATCAACTTCTCCTCACAGAGCCCGGAAGCAGCCAGAATCTGCTTTACATCCCTTTCAACCTTGCGTTTGTAAAATCCGGCAAATTTATTGATAACGCTGAAGAAAAATGATTTTTTGCTGATTTCAGGTTTGTTCTGAATTAAATAATCAGCATAATAAATCCATTCAGTTATGGGAGTGACTATTGTTACAATCTCCTTTTCAGCCAGTTTTTCTACCAGAAATCTCCGGGAAAAGCGATCATTACGGACATAAATTTCTCCGGTAAGTGCAACCTTTTTGGCCTGTTCTAAAGGTCTTTTCAGTTTAATCCGGGAAAGTTTTTCTGCTTCTTCGGCCAGAATATTTTTAATATTTCCCCAGGACTCTCTGGCCAGGGCTGAGATGATTCGCTGACGGCTTCCCTCAAATTTTTCTCTGGCCTCCTCCCGGTCAACTGCCAGAGCCAGTACAGCACTGTGCATATCACCCAGTATATCCCCCAGCACCAGAGCCTGCCAGGCCCTTCTGCTGAACTCAATTCCCAGATCACTGTAACCGGTATTGGAGTTGAGCGATAAAACAGCTACATCCGATATTTTTTTCTTTTCTATCAATCTTCTCATGGAGACACTGTACTGCCCCAGGCGGCAGGGTCCGCTGGATTCGGCCATAAAATAAACGATTGTCTTATCTTTATCCTTTTCCTCCTCCACCCGGTTTAACAGTGTGCCCATCGTTAATATATAGGGAAGGCATTCTTTTCCGGTAGAATTTGCCCTGCCCCTTTTCAGTTCAGCCTCGCCGGGCCTTTTACAGGGTTCGGCATTTATCCCGATATATCTGAAGGCCGCAGCCACAGCCTCGGTATTGGAGCGGCCCATTGAGGGAATAAGAACCTTAACTCGGGGGTGGTCCAGAGGCAGTTTTTCTCCTGAGGAGGTCAGCACTTTTATATCTCCCTTTTCCTTTATTATTCTGGCAGGCTGAAAATCTGGGGCTTTCTCAGCTTCTACCAGATCTTCAGATAATTTTCGGTATCTCTCAACAATATCAAGAAAGGCTTCAATTCTGGTATTAAGACCCACATCTGCTGTGTGGCTGTCCAGTTCCAGTGTCAGGGTAGGTTTATCACCATTATCCTCCCTAAAATAGTTGAGCAGAAAGGCATCGGGGCCGCAGCTGAAATTGGTGATATAGGTGCCATAGAGCTGGGGATGTCTGCTGACATATTTGCTGCCCTTCATAATAAGCTGGCCCATCGACCAGTACATCCGCTCAAATATTTCTTCATCATCTATTGGCAGCATATCAAAGGGGATAACCAGCTCATTCCGGGAGGCAAACTTATGCGGAATTCCCATGTTGGCTTCAGGAGCAAAAGCATTATAGGGGCGGCCGAAAATGACAACAGCCTTCTTCTGGCTGTCCTTTTCCAGCTCTTCAAGAACCTGCTTTCCTCTCTTCTTCAGGTTCTGCTGGAAGTTCTGCTGCGCTTTCAAGGCCTTCTCCCAGGCCCTGTGAGCTGATAGTCTGCTGGCTCCCAGATATTCTGCTACCGCCATAAATTTGTCAAAAACTTCATCAAAACCATCTTTAAAGTCCAGGACCGGAGCCAGCATACGTTCTTCGCTGAGTTCCTGCCAGGTGGCACTGAGATAATAGGGCTCAGCCTGGGCCATGGGACAGATAATTCCTTCTTCCGGGCTGTTAGCCACATAGAGGCCCTTCACCTGAGGAAGGAAAATATAATCAGGCTGTTTTTCTTCAATTAAATTATGCATATAACCATGGCTTAACTCCACGGGATAACAAAAAGCTGCAGACTGCTGTTGAATACCTTCTGAATCTGGAGTATCTGGCAGGATCACCCTGTATCCCAGCTCAGCAAAGAAATGTGAATAGAGCGGAAAGAGAGTATGCACTGTCAGAGATCTGTTCAGCCCAACTGTCCCCTTTTCCCTGGACTCGTCCGGTTGAGCGGCAAAATCTGCAAAGAGCATTTTTTCTCTTTCTTTAACCAGATTTAAATTATTTATATCCAGTTCTTGAGTTTCTCCTGCAGTGTTGAGATATTTACTGCAGATTCCTCCGAAAAGATGGCGTTCCGCATCAATTTCCAGAACATTGATACTGCATTTGCGATCACAATCAGTCTGACCACCATGGCAGGTAAAACTGTCAAGGTAATTGACCTCTCTCTCAGCCAGTTCCTTGAGATTAAAATTCTGCTCCTCCAGCATTCCCCTGGAAATTTTTTGCCCGGTTTCCAGAGCCGCTCCAAAGGCACCCATTAAACCTGGCTCCGGAGGCACAACTATCTTTCTGCCGGTTAGAGCTGCCATGGCCATCGGTACTGCCTTATTGTAGCAGACCCCACCCTGCATAAATATTCTGTCGCCCATAGGACGGCTGCCCCGAACCCGGTTGGTATAATTTAAACAGATGGAGTAAACCAGCCCGGCACAGATATCCTCTATACTCAGACCTTCCTGAATTGCTGTCTTGATATCACTGCCGATAAAAGCTGAACACTGGTCATTAAAGTTAGGGGGGTTCTTACCCTGTAAAGCTTTGTCGGCTATATCAAGCATCTCTACATTGAGAAATTCCTGAGCTGCTTCTTCCAGAAAGGAACCGGTGCCGGCTGAGCAGGCTTCATTCATGGCATAGTTGGTCGGCACCTGATTGATGAGATAGGTATATTTAGCGTCCTGGCCGCCAATCTCAAAAATTGTATCGACTTCAGCATCAAAGAAAACCGCACCGGTAGCATGAGCAATAATTTCATTCATGACAGATTCAGTCAGGGCATGGAGCCCGGTAATTCTGCGGCCCGAGCCGGTTACACCCAGGCCGATTATCTCCACTTTGCAGTCACCCAGCTGTCTGGAAATGCTGCGATAACAGCTGCGGGCTGCTCCCACCGGATCTCCTTCAGTCCGCAGATATTCTGAAGCAAGGAGAGCATTATCCTTTTCTCTCAAAAGAACAGCTTTTGTTGTGGTTGAGCCGACATCAACTCCCAAAAGACAGCGCTCCCCTTCTTCAGCCTGATCTCTTTTGAGTTCATGAAAGGTCACTCTGTCTGCAAATTCTCGCAGAGGAGGATGCATATCAAAGGAATCCTTCTTATCGGCCAGCAAATTCTCAGTATCCAGCCTGCTGCCACTCTGAAGAGCATTCAGGGCAGCGCCCAGAGCTTCAAAGTAACCTGCTTCTCTGGGTACCACAACCCTCTCCAGCCGCTGCCGGAGAAAGTTAACCATTACCTGATTCTGGCTTAAACCTCCTACCAGCATAATCTTCTCTGCCTGACAGTTATAGACCAGTTCCATAATTTTATCTGCCATCATCTGACAGAGTCCGGCCACCACTCTCCCCTTATCTTTGCCTTTATTCAAAGCATGGGTGCAGTCGCTTTTACAAAAAACCGAGCAGCGTCCGGCAACCTGATAGGGATTATCTTGATTGGCAAGATCTACGGCAGACTCCACATCCAGACCCATGCGTTTAATCTGCTGCTGGAAAAATTCTCCAGTGCCGGAGGCGCACTTGCTGCCGGTATAGACATTGGCCATACTTCCATCTTCATTTAACTCGTAAACCAGGAAGGTTTCTCCTCCTGCACTGACAATAGCATCCACTTTCGGGTATTTATCTGCCAGGTATTTATAGGCAATTTCAGTTGCTTCAGGCTCAGGAATCCGGGGTGCCTGCAGTGCTGATTTAAACTTTCTTCCGGTTACTGTTATCCTTTTGCCTGCCAGTTCCCGGTCCCGATAAAGACCTGAAAGGCGGGACCGGACATTGCCCCCGTGCTGTTTTATGGTATAGTCAACCAGTTCAATATCCTGGTAATCGAAGTTGGTCTTCTTGCTGCTGTTCTTAAGCTCAACAATCTTTATATTGGTAGCACCGAGACAGATACCTGCTGCTTTCATTCCTGCAATCAGCTCCTTTAAACATATAATTTTCATTTATTACTGCTAGATTTTAAAAATGTAAAAACAATAATTTTTACAGGACAGGCTATGTTAATTGACTCCAAAATAAATTAATCATTATTAATTATATCATATTTAATTAATAAATAAAGAAAAACCGCTTCGTCACTAAGAAACGAAGCGGTTTGGATAAAATTGAATTATATCCCTGGTATCCTTTCTGCATTTTCCTTACATAAGATGAGAAAGAAATATCTGTACAGACATAAAGTAAATCACCAGACCGGTAATATCCTTTAAAGTTGTAATAATGGGATCTGAGCCGGCAGCCTGGTCAAGATTCAATTTATAGAGAATAAAGGGGATCAAGAACCCCAGAGTGCTGGCCAGGGTTACAGTTAGAGCCAGAGAAATTCCTACAGCCAGTCCAAAACCCGGTTCTGCCTGCCACAGGTAAGCGATAAAACCGGCCGGCAGCCCCAGCAAAGTACCCATGGTAATTCCCACAGCCATTTCTTTAAAAAAATACCTTAAAAAACGTCTGACATTTATATGTCCCAGAACCAGGCCCCGGGCAAAGATTGTGGAAGACTGAGTGCCAACATTTCCTCCCATATCCATTATCACAGGGATAAAGATTGCCACCGCTGCAATTGCTTCCAGTGTATCTTCAAAACCCTCGATAACAACACCGGCCATTAGCCCTCCAGCCAGAGCAATTAAAAGAAAGGGCAGCCTTACCCGCCAGATTTCTGGTAAAGAGCCATCAATGACCCGGCGGCTTTTTCCGGCTTCTTCCTCTCTCAGGGCTGATAAACCTGCCATTTCAAAAATGTCTTCAGTAGTCTCTTCCTCCAGCACATCCAGAGCATCATCAACGGTAACCAGACCGACCAGCCTGTTTTCATTATCTACAACCGGAACGGCCAGCATATCCTGATCCTGAAGAATCCGGGCAACTTCTTCCTGGTCCATGGTAGTTGTTACCCTGATGGGGTCATCATCCATAATCTCTTCAATTTTTTGATCAGGTTCGGCCATCAGAAGATCTTCCAAGGAAACCGTTCCTTCCAGAATCCTGGTCTGATCAGTTACATAAATATTGTAAATTGTCTCCTTGTCATCGCCAATAACCCGCAACTTTTCAATTGCTTCCTGGACTGTGGTTCCCTGGCGAAACCTGACATATTCTGGAGTCATCATCCGTCCGGCTGTTTCATCTTCATAACCGAGAAGCTCTGAAGTTTGATCTCTCTCTTCTTTGCTCAAGTTCTGCAGAAGTTTCTTGGCAACCCGGGCCGGCAGCTCATCCAGCAGACGAACCCTGTCATCAGGAGCCAGCTCTTTAAAGGTTTCATTGGCTTCAGATTCAGCAAAGTCTGTGATTAATTCTTCCTGAAGCTCTACTTCCAGCCTTTCAAATAAATCCATGGCCAGATCCTTATTCAAGAGCCGGAAGCAGATTACCCTGAGATCAGGATCCAGCTGCCGCATAAGCTGCACCAGGTCGACCAGATCCTCTTCATTTAACAATTTTTTTAAGGCTGAAATGTTTTCATCAGCCAGCATTTTCAAGGCTTTTTCATAGATTGGCATGTTAATCACCCCTTTTTCTAGATTTCCAGCTTCTCAATCTCCTTTAAATTCAGCTGGGGATTCATATTATCAGCCTCCCGAATAATAATGGAAAAATAATTAAGATATATGCTGCTGGTAATGGAAATTAAAGAGCGGCCTCCTGAACAGGAGACCGCTGATAATCCAAAAAATAAAGGATATATTAGCTCCTTGTCCAGGATTCGGCACTGCATAACGTAGATGATAGCAAACATCAGCTGCCTTAAACCCCCCTTAGGCCGGGAGAAGTTTGTTATACCCGTTGGCGTCTCTGGACGTTTCCGGGCAGCAGCCTGTGTTTATACAGTAGCCTCACTTAACGAGCCCGCTTATTAAGTTAAATGCCGATATATGCTGTTTTTTTGTGCTAAGATTATGCAAAGGTCAAATAAATTGTCTTAATATTTGATAAACAGGTCTAACCGTCAATAATTATAATACAAGCAGCACAAAGCTGTCAAGAAATAATCCCTGAGAAAATTTCATTGGTAATTTTCTGATAGTTCAAAGCTGGAAATAATGAAGTTAAATTAAAACAAAATCTTTCATAAAACCTGAAGTACTCTGGAAGAATTTTGCTGACTGATTTATACTGAGTTATAGGTCTGGATTAACATTATCAAAAACATTATCTATAAATTTACGAAAACGCTCTCTTTCATCCTCTACTTCCTGGCTGACATCCTCTTCATCTTCCTCCGGTCTTTCTCTTACCAGAGCCCGATGGGCAACCTCCTCAGCCAGATATATGGGAGTATCGGTTCTCAGAGCAAGATTTATTGCATCACTGGGACGGGAATCAATAGAATACTTCTCTCCATTTTGAGTTATTTCCAGTCTGGCATAAAAAGTATTTTCTCTCAGATCAGAGATAATAACTCTTTCCGGACTGATATCCAGCTCTCCAAATATATTTTTCATGAGGTCATAACTTATTGGGCGAGGTATCTCTATTTTTTCTCTGGCAATGGTAATGGCTTTAGCCTCTGCAGGACCAACAACAATAGGGAGAACGCCTTCTCCCTCTTCCTCTTGAAGCAGCACAACAGGAGCCTGATTGTTCATATTTATTCCAACAGCCTGCACTTTCATTTTAAGCATTGATAAGACCTCCTTTCAGAGAGTCATTTCTGTGTTTATTATATCATTTATTGGGGAAATTAAAAAGACTTTAAGGCTTTTTCTGGCTTTTTATTCTTTGCAAGGTTTGGTATTGTAACTGCTAAATCATAAGAAAAAAATATCCGGACCTTTTCCCAACCTGTTTTAAAGGCCCGGAATCAGGCTTCTAATTTATCCTCCTTGAGATAAATTGTTCGGGAGGGGAAGGCAAATTCAATTTCCCGCTCTTTAAACTCCTTTTTCATTTTGAAATTAATCTCCTGCTGAATATTCATATAATCAAGATACTCTTTACTGTTAACAAAATAAACTACTTCAAAAATCAGGCTGAAATCTCCATAGGCTTGAAAATGCACCCTGTTAACTTCCGTGTTATCAATATTTTCAATAATATCTGTAATCAGCGGAGGGATCTCCCTTAGTTTTTCCAGCGGAGTATCGTAGGTCACTCCAAAATTAAATACAATTCTCCGACGCTTCATCCGGCGGAAATTCTGGATCCGGGAATTTGTCAGATCTCCATTGGAAAAAACAAGCTGCTCACCTGATAGGCTCTGAAGACGGGTGGTTTTAATACCTATATATTCCACTATACCCCTGAAATCTCCGACAATAATGAAATCCCCTATTTCAAAGGGTTTATCGATCTGAATGGTAAAATAACTAAAAATATCCTGAATAATTGACTGAGAAGCAAAGCCAATGGCAATACCACCAATACCCAGACCTGCAATCAACCCTGAAATCTGAATTCCCAGGTTGTCAAGAAAGAAAAGAAAGGCAAAGAGCCAGATAAAAACTTTGGCAATGCTCCAGATCATGGAAAGAACCTTTTCCTGCCGGGCTTCATCCTCGGTGCGGTGTTTGAAATATTGTGATATAAGAAAAAAAGCTGTTCTCTGTATGATTAAAACTGAAAATATAATTATCAGGGCTAAAATGGAGTAATTAACAATATCTCTGAGATAGTCAGTAAGATAGAGCTGCTGCAGTCCCAGGTTGATTAAAAGAAACCAGAGCAGAGGGGTAACCAGTTTATCGATCGAAGAAATATATTTATCTGCCTCCGGCCACCTCTTCTCCATCAGGCGGTGAATAAATCTCAGAAGATATTTTTCCAGACCCCAGATTAAAAAACCTCCTGTAACCAGTATCAGCACCAGGGAACCAATATTAACCAGTGAATTTTCCTGCCATAACAATCTTAAGGTTGCAACCATTTAGTAGTCCACCACCTGACAATTTATTAAATTTCCTTTGTTTTCCAGGTGCCTCTGCGGAACCAGATAATTAAGGCCAGCACTCCAGTAATCTTGGCAAACAAAATTCCCCACCAGATTCCCTGCCGTCCCCAGTTAAAGGTGTGGGCCAGCAGATAGGAAAAGGGAATCTGAAATCCCCAGAGGGTCAGCAATCTAAAGAAGGTCTGGGGGATTGTTTTTCCGGCTCCATTTAAAGCTCCGCTCATTACAATCTGGGCACCCAAAAAGGAATAGGCAAAACCTGCTAAAATCAAATATTCTGTACCGATTGAAATAACCTCAGGATCTTCGGTAAAAACACCTATCAGATAGGGCGAGAGAAACAGCAGTAAAAGAGCCAGTCCCAGGAGAAAGATAAAGGTTACTCCTGTTCCCAGCCAGGAAACCTTTCCTGCTTCATCAGGCTGATCTGCACCCAGATGCTGCCCCACCATTACCCCGGTTGCTCGCCCCAGTCCAAAGGCCGGCATCCTTATCACCGAAGTTATCCTGTTGGCCACCCCCCAGGCTGCTACTGTTGCAGTTCCAAAATCGGCCACAATAGCTGTCATTAAAGTCAGGGCCAGGGCCAGAGCAGAATCTCCCAGAGCGGCCGGTGTTCCTATTCTCAGAATCTTTTTGATCATGGTAAAGTCAGGAACAAGATGTTTTAATTTAAGCTTCAGCTGGGTTTTGTTCCAGAACATAATATAGATTCCCACCAGACCGGCTGCCAGTCGGGATAATACCGTTGCCAGGGCTGCTCCCCCGATTCCCAGTTCGGGAAAGAAAAACCAGCCAAAAATCATAAAGGGATCAAGAATAATATTTAAAACAACGGTAAATACCTTGATTTTCATGGGGGTTATGGTATCACCGATACCCTCCAGGGCTGCTGAAAAAATATAGTAAATAAATATAATCGGTATTCCGGATACATAAATACGAAAGTATTCCAGAGCCAGTGGCAGCACTTCAGGTTCTGCACCGATCAGCAAAAATAGCTCCTCTGCAAAGATTAAGGCTGCAGCAGTGAACCAGATAGAGATAAAAATTGCAAAAATAAAAATCTGTCCGGTTGCCTTACTCGCCATTTCCGGGCGCTCAGCCCCGGTATACTGAGAGACCAGAGCCACGCCAGCAATGGAAAATCCCGCTCCCATTGAATAAACAATGAAAAGCAGGGGAAATGCCAGAGATATCGCTGCCAGATTCTCAGGTCCCAGTCTGCCGACCCAGAAGGTATCAGCCAGTTGATACATAAGATGCATGCCCTGGCCAATAATAATGGGCCAGGAGAGCTTTAATAGTGTAGGTAAAAGAGGTTGATTAATAATTTCCTGTTTGCTGTTTTCAATTGCCTTCACCAACTCCACCCTTCCAGAAAGGAATATAATATATATGCTGATTGTTAAATGACTGATTACCTGTTACTGTTTCCTTAAAAATTAAATTCTGACGTGAGAAACTAAAAAATAGATAAATTTTGAAAATAATATTGTTAAGATAAAAATATTTATATGTTCATTGATAAACATTATAAAGCTATAAGTTATATCTGTCAAGAATTGTGCTTCTATATTACTACTTATCTATTCTGCGGGCATCTCCTTCAAATATAATGATTTTGATTTCTTTCTCTATTCTTCTCAAAGAAATTCTGCAGATATTAGCAGATAATATATAATAGAAAAACAGCAGGATGGCAGTTATATAAAAAATATGAATGTCATATAAAAAATTAAAAAATAACCGGAGCAAACCGGTTTATTAATTAAACATTTTTTTCAGCCGGATTTGACAAATGTATAGTATATTGCTATGATTTATTTAGATTTAGAAAATATTTCAGGATTTAAATAATTTCGTCAAAATTTCACCAGGAGGTTATATCATGACTAAACTTTTAATAGTATATTACAGTTCCTACGGACATATGTTTAAAATGGCCCGGGCAGCAGCTGAAGCAGTAAAGGATATAGAAAATTATCAGGTTGAATTAAAGAAAATACCCGAGCTGGAACAGGCTAAAAAAGGCATGTCTTCCCAGGAGGCCTATGTAAAGGCCAGAGAAGCTCAAAAAGATATTCCCGAAGCCACACATGATGATCTGGTCTGGGCTGATGGAATTATCTGGGGTATTCCCACCAGATTTGGTAACATGCCGGCTCAGGTTAAACAGTTTATTGATACTGCCGGGAGTCTGTGGGCCGAGGGTAAACTGGAAGGCAAGGCAACTGGAATTATGAGCAGTTCCAATAATGTTCATGGTGGTCAGGAAACTACTATATTGACTTCATTAATTCCACTGCTCCACCTGGGAATGATCTTTGTCGGCTCACCCTATGGTGAAAATCAGGAAATGTTTACTGATAGACCTGATAAACTAACTGGAGGCTCCCCCTATGGACCTTCTACAATAGCAGGTGCAGATGGCAGCCTGATGCCTGTGGAAGAAGATTTAGCTATGGCAGGCAAACTTGCCCTGCGGGTGGCGAAAGTAGCCAGCAAAGTAAAAGAGCTGGATTAATTCTGAGACAGAAAGAGGTAAACAGGGCAAAAATTACTATCAGCAGGTCAAATGAAGAGAGCCCCTGGTTTAAAAGCCAGGGGCTGCTTTTTTGAATAAAATTTAGCCTCTTTGCTATTTATTTCTTTGCCTTAAGCCTGCTTTATTTATGAAAAGATGCTATAAAATATCTCAAAATCTATCGTTTTCTGTGAATCCCTACAATTTTCATATATCTGGCCGCTGCATCTGGAGCAGAACTCCTGGCTGGACCAGTTTAACTGTCCACAATGCTGACAGGCAATCTTATTGGTTTTAATCAAGACAAATCCCTCCCTGTTTTTGGTGAAATAATTTCGCACTCTGGTTAGTTTAACAAAGAAGGATTGAGAATGCAAGCTTTCTTAAAATTGTTTGGCCATTTTCCCGGGATAATCAGTTAAAATTCCATCAACCCCCTTTTCTACCAGCTCCTGAAACTCAGCAAAATCATTAACAGTCCAGATATAGAGCTTTATCCCGGCTGCCCGGGCTGCTGCCCTAAAGAAGGGTGTTAAAACCGGAAGTCCATAATAATGAGTTGGCAGAGAGAGAGCCTGAAATTTCCAGTTTAACCAGCCGGCAATTCCCAGATGGGCTAAAACATAAAAGGCCAGAGCCTCTCTTTTGGTGGCAGCTGTTGGAACCTCTGGCAGCCTCTGGCGTAACGTCTTAATGACCTGATAATCAAATCCTCCCAGCAGCACTCTATCCTCAGCTGAATGGGATTTCAGGATTCCCACCAATTTATTTATAAGTGCCTGATTATTATCCTTTAACTCAATAATAATTGGAACTTCTGGCAGTTCCGCTAAAACTCTTTTCAAAGTAGGTACTGTAATCCCCTCTCCGCGAAAAGGAAATTTATTATCTTTCATAAATTTATAACCTGCATCCAGCTTTTGTAAATCAGACAGAAGATAGTCATTAACTCTACCTTCTCCCTCTGTCAGTCTTTCCAGAGTGTCATCATGATAAACCACAATTTCATCATCTCCAGAAAGCCTGATGTCAAGCTCCAGCCCATCAGCTCCTTTCTGTAAAGCCTTTGTTAAAGATTCAATTGTGTTTTCTGGAAAATTTCCTGAATCTCCTCTGTGGCCGAAAATCATTGGTTTATTTTTATGGGCCATAAACTTTCTCTCACAATAATTTTTTGGAAAAAAATAAGATTTTATCAGCTGCAAAATGTTTAAAACAGATATCACAGCTGCAATAATAAATATAATTAAAGTTATATATCTCAATAAAGTCATGATAATTCTCCTTTATATTTTATATACCCCAGAATAACACAATTCCACCGGTAATAACAACTGTCAAAATTAACTGCAGAGGAAATCCAACCCTGAGATAATCTTTAAAATCATAACCTCCCGGGCCATATACCATCAGATGGACCTGATTGCCTATCGGGGTTAAATAGGCCGTGCTGGCAGCAAAGGTTACCGCCAGCACAAAGGAAAAGGGTTCAACTCCCAGCCGAAGAGCAGCATCGATGGCAACAGGCACCATCATTACTATGCTGGCCCTGTTGCTCACAACATTGGTTACCAGTGAGGTGAAAAAATAAAAGAGAGCCAGTATAATCACAGGATGAAAACCACCTGCCGCTCTTAAAATCTGTCCTGCCAGATAATCAGCTGTTCCTGTGCTTTCCATGGCCGTTCCCAGAGGAATTAAACCTGCCATGAGAATAATTATTTCCCAGTTTACCGATTCATACATTTCTGCCGGACTGACACAGCCAGTTATTACCATCGCTAGGACTCCTCCCAGAGCAGCAATAGCTATTGGAATAATTTCCAGCACTGCCAGTAAAATAACTCCCAGCATAATACCAACGGTTACCGGAATTTTTTCCTGACTGTAATCCTCCTGTTCCATTTCTCTGGCAACAATAATATCCCGGCGCTTACGAAATCTCTCCAGTGATCTCTCATTGGCCAGCATCAATATTACATCTCCTGGTTGAAGAGCAATATCTTCAAGTTTATAATGTGATAATTCACTTCCTCTTCTAATTGCCAGCACACAGCAGTCATAGCGTTCCATAAAATTTAGCTCGGCCAGGGTTTTACCTGCAAATATTGAACCATTGGTAATAACTGTCTCAATAAGCTTCCGCCCCCGGGAGGGTTTTTGCAGCTGATTTTCACTAACACTATATTCAGGTAAAAAGCTAAGCCCCTCCCTGCCCATCAACTTAATAAGGGTCTCTCTATCGCTGCGAATTATCAGTTTATCACCTGCCTGAATAGCTACTCCTTTAAAGGGCTCGACAAATTCCTGGCCATTTCGAGTAATCATAACCAGATCCATATCCAGTTCACTTTGCGAAAGAGATTCCCCTACACTCCGGCCAACCAGAGAAGAATTCTGCTGAACCACAACTTCAGCCATAAAAAGATCCATTTCATATTCTTCTACCAGACCTTCAGCTGGCTGAACATGCTCCGGTAAAAGCTTTCTGCCTATAGTAATAAAGTATATAACCCCGGCAGCAAGCACCACCAGGCCCAGATGGGTAAACTCAAACATTCGAAAGGGCCTTCCGATTAGCCGGGCAGAAATATCACTGGCCAGCAGATTAACTGCTGTTCCTATCAGCGTCAGCATCCCTCCCATGGTGGAAGCATAGGAAAGAGGAATAAGGAGTTTTGAGGGAGATATATTTGTGCTGCGTGCTAGATCAGTAACCATAGGAATAAAAATTGCCACTACTGGTGTATTATTTAAAATTCCGGCAATTGATCCCGAAAGTGCTGTAATTACACCAACCTGACGAACTTCACTATTTCCGGTTATGCGGGAAATTATAGCTCCCAGTTTCTGGACCAGACCGCTTTTTTGAATACCTTCACTTAAGATAAACATTGCCAGCACAGTTATGGTGGCACTATTGGAAAATCCACTTAATGCTTCTGCGCCATCAACATAGGTCCAGCGGTTAAAAACAACCAGAATAACTGGTATAAGTATAGCAATTAAATCAATTCGGATTGGCTCCCAGATAAAGAGAATGAGCATAATAATTATAATCAAGAGCATAACAATTATGCTGATATCAAGTTCTGTTTCCTCAGCAGAAATGTTTTCTGCCCGTGATAAGTCAACATCAGCATTAACCCTTTCCGGGATTAAGAACATTAGGATTGAAAGAGCCGCGATTAACAAAAGCAGCAGAATTATTATTTTGCCTGAGGATCTGGAAGATAAATTTTTGATTTTGTTCACCAGCTATCACTCCCCACCCGGCATAGAGGTTTTCACTATTGCTGCTTTCTAATATCACTGCTGCTTATAATATTTTATTGCTTTTAGAAAAATATTTCAACCACTAACCGGCATAATAGCATGAAAAAAAGGCGACCCCCGGGGATCACCTTTTACAGAAAGCTTTATAGACCTGTCTATAAGACAGCTAAACTTTTTCAGCAAATATATATTTATCAATCATGATAAAAAATTGCTGAATTTAAGCCCTGCTGGCTGACTTTCTCTTGGCCAGATAATTATTAATTTCTGCTATCACCGTCTCCTGAGTGGCCTCTGTTTCAACCTGGAACCCATCCATCAGCTGACCACCTTCACTGTAAATTCTTACATTGTCATCCCCGTCCCAGATAAAGAAAAGATTATCTTCAAACCTAACAAGATCAGCGCCTTTTTTAAGATCTTCCAGCATTGCGATATTTCCACACATATTTATCACCCTCTCCTGATATTAAAAATATTTCCTCACATTTTATCAGCTGACAATTTGCCAGCTTTCAAGCAGCAGCAATAGATCTTACTATTAAATAATACCCTCTGGTCACTTTCAGTATCTATTACTATTATCTCCTATTTTACAGGGATAGTCAAGCCTGCTAATTCCGGCTGGCTTTTTGACCTGTAAAGGATAAAAATGATATTCCCAGCATGATGAAAATTAGCCCCAGATAGTTTAAGAAGGTCAGCCTTTCACCAACCAGCAATATTCCCAGAAGAGCAGCTGTTAAAGGTTCTGCCAGAGTGAGAGTCATGGCACTGGCAAGGGGAACCAGAATCAGGCCAATGTTAAATAAAAGATAGGGCAGAGCCATTGAAAAAACTCCCAGATAGGCAGCCACCTGCAGTCCTCTTGTTTCCAGCAGCCACTCCGGCCTGTTTATAACTATAATGGGAAGTAAAATTAATCCTCCAATCAATCCTACCATTGCCATTACAGTTTCTGCTGAGCGTTCCTTCAGTAAATCCTTACTGATTAAGGCATATAAAGCATAGACGCCTCCACCCCCTAAAGAAAGCAAAAGCCCTAAAGGTTCAACAACCGTTTCTCCCTCAGGCAAAAACAGTAAGATACAGCCTAAAATAGCCAGAAGAGTTGCAGGATACCAGCTTGATACAGGTTTCTGACCTTTAACCAGCCAGGCCAGCAGGCCGGCCAGTACCGGCGAACTTCCCATGGTAACTACAGTTGCAACGGCAACCCCCGTCAGCTCTACAGCAGAAAAAAAGAAAAGCTGATAGGCTGCAATGCTTAAAGCTGCCAGACAGGTTGATTTGAAAGGCCAGTTATCTAATTCCGGCAGATTACCCCGCACCGCTGCGGTCATAAAAAGAACCAAACCTCCCAGTCCAATTCTGACTGCTCCAATGACAAAGGGGGTTGCAGCCTCCGGGGCAAAGGTCTGGGCTGTACCTGAAGTTCCCCAAAAAAAAGAAGCAGCCAGAATCAAAATATAACCCCGGGATACAAAACCACTGTCTTTCATTTTTTCCTCCTATCAATATCGAATATTTATTGCCCGATTAAAGATTTATTAATAAAGGAAATTCTCATTTTGCTAAATATTTATCTGATTATAACATATATCCCGATAAACTTTAACCGGATATTAAAATTAGAGGCTTTTGTGGCTTTTATTTAGTATAAATCAATAAAAACAGCGAAGCACCCTTTTATTCAGGACAACTTCGCCATTTTTTATCATCTGGATATTATAACAGCTTGATTAGAAAATTCACAAAAATCTATCAAAATTTAACTTTCCCGTCTGCTTGAAATTAAACTCTATTCGGTCTATATTTCGTCACAGAAAAACTTGTCTCACTCATTTCAGTGATATATATCATATCGCCAGGACTAATATCTGCCATTGCCAGTATGTTTTTGGGGAAAGTCAAATCAAAGTTCTCACCAACATACAATAGATTTCTTTCCGGTACTTTAGCTCTAAGATAGGCCGGATTATCTTTTGCCATTTCCTCCCCTCCTTCACATATATTTCATTGCAGAATCAAATCCTCCTTCCGAAAAATTTATTCTTTTAGCCTATTTAAATATCACTGTAATAATATTCTCTTCCCAGAGAAAAGTTCCTGCATATAAAAGTAAAAATATATTATTTTAACTATCTATATAATTTTTGACATAAATTTAAAGAATTATTCAGCAGAAGAAGAAACTCTCCTCCCTTAGTTCTCTTATTCTGCTTATTTTAGATAGGTAACTTTTTCAGATAAATATTTTCCAGGCAAAAAATTGTTCTTTGCAGTTTTTGTTAGCTGCCAGATTATTTCAATTGTTTATTACCAGAATTTCCAGGAAATTTCCTGGATCAAGGTTAGGCAGGATAAACAGTTAATCTTGTACAATAACACCAACACCATCAGGTATTACAGTTATCGAACCAGCCTTATATTTCAGCTTTCTCTCAGCCATAGCCAGAGCCTCTTTTATCGATCCAGCCTTACTCATATGCATATTTTCAACCATTTCCCGGGGTGCCGCTGTAATCATAATCACCTCAAATTTATCCAGAATTCTCGCCAGTATTTGTGATTCCCACTGGTCTGGAACAGTTTCCTTTCTATCTCTCCTTTTAATATCTTCTCTGATCTGCCTGGGACTGCTGGCCTGCAAAAATGTTTTATAAAAACTTTCACCTCCGTGGCCATCGGAGCATTCTGCTGCAATAATTATTACCCCGCCTGGTTTGCAGGTCGCTTCTGCAGCAGTCATACCCTTAACTGCCTGGTAGATATTTTGATCTAAAGGGTACCCTCCATTTGTGGTTATTACTATATCAGCAGGTCTAGCCTGAACTCCGGCCAGTTCAGCAACAAATCTGCAGCCCTTCTCATGAGCTTCTTTAAAATCTCCCGCGAAGGCATTAATTATCTTTTTATCCTCATTAATCGCCACATTTAAGATAAAGGCTAAACCTGCCTGTTCTGCAGCAAAAAGCATGTCTTTGTGCATCGGATTTCCCTCAATAATTCCCGTTCTGGCTTTTTCATGAGCGATAAACTCCCCACAGTGATTGGCCAGGACAGTCTCTTTGCTGGCTACACCTGGCAGCACACTTTTTCGACCGCCGGAAAAACCGGCAAAGAAGTGAGGTTCAATAAAACCCTCTGCTATTAATAGATCAGCTTCCACAGCATTTCTGTTTAATCTTAATCTTCCTCCTGAAGGTAAGGTGCCGCAATCAACCATAGCACTGTTTTCGGTGCTAATATGCATTACAATGTTTTCATTCTCAACTATCTTATGACCAAATTTTTCTTCCAGCTCTTCTCTGCTGGAGGGCCTGTGAAAACCGGTAGCTATTAAAAGTTTAATGCTGGCTTCGGGATTGCCTTTTCTTATTTCTCTTAACAGAGGAGGGATGATAAATTTACTGGGAACCGGCCTGGTATGGTCACTGCAAATAATTACAACATTTTTTTTATCTTTCGCCAGCTCCGATAATTTTTTTGATCCAGCAGGACTGGCTAAAGCCCTGTCTACCAGGGAATGCTGCTCCAGTTCAGGCTGATATTCACCGGCTTTTGAAGACAGTACACCGGCAATTTTCTCCTCAGGTAAAGAAAAGCTAAGGCCTTCTCGACCATAGGGGACTGTAAAATCCATAAAATTTCACCTCTTACATTAAGGAATAAAAATTTAAGAGAGGCGGCTCCCTCACTGCCAATGTCAATAGAAACCGCCTCCTTGCTGTCCTTTCTATGATGGAAAATTTTCTGTTAAGCTTTCAGCTTAAGTCGTTTAGCAG
>SL_5KL_010_SEDDRAFT_10000577_pt1 | contig 23616 bp, 21 predicted proteins | sample SodLakKL_010_SED_FD_9118 | JGI IMG/M metagenome (IMG submission 9118) | reverse complement strand
ATCGTCTTCCGCGGTGTCCAGATCCGCACCGGACGTCGCCGGCTCCGGATCAACGGGTTCCTCGACGGCGTCGGCGTCGTCCTCCTCACCCGCAGGTTCGGCCTCAGCAGCCGGGTCGCGGTCGGTGTCGCCGTCCTGAATCAGGACGCCACGGAACTCTCGTTCGGTCTGTCGGATCGACCACGTCAGGTCGATGTTCCCGTTGTCGCGGACGCCTTTTACCTGCACGAAGACGTCGTCGCCCGGCTCCCAATCGAGGCTCTCGAGTCGGCGGTCGATCTCGGAGCGGTGGAGCAGACCGGTGACGCCGGGGGCCACGTCGATGAACACGCCGAACTCGGCGTAGCCGTCGACGGTGCCGCGGTAGAAGCGATTCGGTACGAGCTGATGCGGGGAGTCGCCCCGGAATTCGAACGCGACGTCCTCCTCGTGTGAGCCACAGATGTGCCCGTCGACGGGGACGCCACAGATGAGACACGAACCCATTTGCATACACCCAATAGTTCGGCCTTAAAACGGTTGTCGAAAGCCCGCCGCGAGCGAGCATCGGCGATCCACCGTCAGTGTTAGTAAATACCGATCACCCGCCGAGAAGCGATCGGACCGCGGCGACGGCCCTGTATCCGACGCCATAGCCGAGGAGCGCTGGGGGGGCCGCCGCGATGAACGCACGGGCCATTGTCGTCCCGTGGACCGACCGAAGGCCGATCACGAGAAGCGCCCCCGCATAGAGCCCACAGAGCGCCCGAAGCACCGGGATCGGCGGCCCGGCGAGCGCCATCGGCGCGCTGGCGTAGGCGACGATCTGCACCGTCTCGCTGACGCCCCCACGGTCACGCACGGAGACGCCGTCATCGAGTTCGACGCTCGCGACGAGCAGCGAGAGGGTGGCGACCGCCGCCGTCAAGTGGAGCCCGACGGGCGCGCCGAGCGCGATCACGATGAGGAACACCACGATCGCCGAGAGCACCGGGGGTTCGGCGATAGGCGGGATTACCGTGGGATCGGCGGCCATCCAGCCGAGCGCGTAGACGCCGGCGACGACGACCGCGAAGGTCAACCCCGGAGCCTGATCCCCGGGGCTCACCGATCGTTCGAAGAAACGCGTGGGACGGATCAGGACCGAAACCCATGCGGCGACCAACCCGCGTGGTCCACGTTCACGCCCGCTGGCCCGTCGTGCTGTCGTCGACACACCCTCCCTTCGGATGGGGAGAATAACGGCGTTCCGATCCCGGTCGTCCTGGGATTATCACCGCTGAATATGGGGCCGAAAGCTGTTATACCCCGAGACGGGAATACCCCGATGAATGAGCCGCTTCCGAGCAGACCGACGAGGATTCACGCCGATGGCGGGCACGGGCCTGCTGGTCGGCGTGGTCGTCCTCCTGTTGGCCGTCGTCGGCGCGGCGGTGTTCGGGTTCATCGACGGGGTGGCCCCGCCGGAGGCGGAGATGGAGATCGACGCGGACGACGGCGAGGTAACGATCATGCATCTCGGCGGCGACCCCATCCGCGCAGACGCCCTGCACGTCCGTGGCTCCGACCCCAATGGGGAGGTCCAGTTCGGCTCCTGGCCGGCCGACGGGCTGGTGAAACCCGGCGACCGGATCACCGTCGACGGCGCGACCGGGAACGAGGAGATCGAGGTCGTCTGGAACCCCGTCGCCTTTGATCGGAGCGCGACGCTCGCCTCCCATGACCCGAACGAGGCCGACATCGAGGGATGGGAGGAGAACCCCTTCGATGAGGGACTCCCGGGCTGACCCCGCCGTCGACCGGCCTATTTCGGGGTGACCCACTCGCCGTTCGCGTCGGAACGGGCGATCGCCTCCAACACACGCTGGACGTCGTACGCCTCCGCGAACGAGGGCGAGAACTCCCCACCCTCGGCGACCGCCGTCAGGAACTCGTAGTTCTCGTGGACGAAGGTGTGTTCCCAGCCGAGGACGTGGCCGGGGGGCCACCAGCGGTCAACGTACGGGTCGTCCTCGTCGGTGACGAGCACCGTCTCATAGCCCCGCGAGTCACCGGTCAGCACCTCCAACTCGTTGAGCCGCTCAAGCGAGAAGCGGAGGCTCCCGTTCGACCCGTGCACCTCGATCGTGTGATCGTTTTTATGCCCGGTGGCGAACCGTGAGGCCTCGAAGCTCCCCATCGCCCCGGACTCATAGGCGACCTGTGCGGTGTAGGCGTCGTCGACGCTGACCTCCCGGCGCTCCGCCACGCTGCCCGCGTCGTCGTACACCGGACGCTCGTCGACGAACGTTTGGAGGTGCCCGGAGACGCGCTCGATCTCGCCGACCATGTCGCCGACGAGGAACCCCGCAAGGTCGACCGTGTGTGCGCCGAGGTCGCCGAGCGCGCCGGAGCCGGCGAGGTCGGCGTCCATCCGCCACGCCCACGGGGCTTCCGGGTCGACGAGCCAGTCCTGTAAGTAGCGACCGCGAACCTGTCTGATCTCGCCCAACTCGCCGGCGGCGATCAGCTCACGGGCGTAGCGGATCGCGGGAACGAACCGGTAATTGAACGCGCAGCCGACGGGGACGTCCGCGTCCGCCGCGGCATCAACCATCGTCTCCGCGCCCGCGAGCGTCGGCGCGAGCGGCTTCTCACAGAGCACCGGCACGCCGGCCTCCAAGGCGGCCACCGAGGGCTCGACGTGGAGGTGGTTCGGTCCGAGGTTGTAGAAGACGTCGACGTCGTCGATCGTGGCCTCCCAATCCGTCTCCGTGTGGGTAAAGCCGAGTTGATCCGCGGCCGTCTCCAGCGCGTCCTCGTCGCGCCCGATGAGCGTATGTCGCTCGACGGTCGGCGCGTCGGGGAAGAACATCGGCAGCCGCGCCAGCGCGTTCGCATGTGCTCTCCCCATGAATCGATACCCCAGAACGCCGATCTTCAGCGGTGTGTCCGTCATAATCTGTGTCGATGTGTCTCCGTCAGTTTCCCCTCACTCCGCCCAGTACGCCTCGCCCGGCTGCGTCTCGAAGACCGCCCGCCTGAGGACATCCACGGCCTTCTCCAGTCCCTCCCGCGAGGAGGTGAGCGAGTCTTCGTGTTCGATCGAGAGCGCGCCCTCGTAGCCGACCATCCGGAGCGTGGAAACCACGTCCTTCCAGTGGGCCTCGTCGTGCCCGTAGCCGATGGAGCGGAAGAGCCACGAGCGGTCGGGCTCCTCGGTGTACGCCGTCGTGTCGAGGACCCCCTTCACCCGGGCGTTCGCGTCGTACACCCTGGTGTCCTTCGCGTGAACGTGGTGGATCGCGTCACGCTCGCCGAGATAACGGATCGCCTCGGTGGCGTCGATCCCCTGCCAATAGAGATGGGAGGGATCGAAGTTCGCGCCGATCCGGTCGTTGGTCGCCTCCCGGAGCGTCACCAACCCGGTCGGCTCGTAGACGAGCATGTTCGGGTGCATCTCGATGGCGACGTCGACCCCGTGGGCGTCGGCGTGTGCGGCGATCTCCGACCAGTAGGGGATCCCCACCTCCTCCCACTGATACTCGTGGGCGTCGGCGTGTTCGGTCGGCCACGGCGCCGTGATCCAGTTCGGCGTCGAGTCGCCCGGCGCGCCCGCGGGCAACCCCGAAAAGCAGGTGACGGTCCCGACGTCGAGTTCGTCGGCCAGCGCGATCGCCTCGCGGAGCTCACGATCCGCCTCCTCGGAACGGTCGGGATCCGGGTGTAGCGGGTTGTTGTGGGTCGCGAGCGCCGAGATCCGGAGGTCGTGCTCACGCAACAGCGCGCGGAGCTCCTCCTGGGCACGGTCGTCACCGAGGACCTCCGCCCGGTCGAGGTGGGCCTCGCCGGGCCAGCCGCCGACGCCGAGTTCGACGGCGTCGACGCCGAGTCCGTCGAGATACGCGACGGCGTCCTCGATCGATTCGTCGCCGAGCGGGACGGTCAGCACGCCAATGTCCATGAGCGCGGGTACAACTACGACCCGAATAAATCTTCAGGATGCTTCTCGGCCGGCCGTCGTGGTGGCCTCCATTCGAGCCAGCGGGTGGCCTCCGGGCCGCACGTGCGCGCTGAACCACAGGGGGTTTTAACGGCTGGCCCGTGTATGACGGGTATGGGAATCCTCTCTCGTGCCTCCTACGTCATCCGCTCGAAGGTGAACGCCCTCCTCAACCGGGCGGAGGACCCGACGGAGACGCTCGATTACTCGTACGAACAGATGCGTGACGAGCTCCAGGACGTCAAACAGGGGATCGCGGACCTCACGACCCAGAAGAAACGGCTGGAGATCCAGCGGCGGAAACTGGAGGAGAACGTCGAGAAGCACAACCGACAGGCCCGCGAGGCGGTTCAGCAGGACCGTGACGACCTCGCCCGGAAGGCGCTCGAAAAGAAGAAATCGAAGATGGCGCAGATCGAGGAGCTCGAAGGGCAGATCGCCGAGTTGGAGAACACCCAGGAACAGCTCGTCGACAAGAAGAACGAGCTCCAGAACCGCATCGAGGAGTTCCGGACGAAAAAGGAGACGATGAAGGCCCGGTACGAGGCCGCGGAGGCCTCCTCGCGGGTGAGCGAGGCGATGACCGGCGTCGGCGACGAGATGGAGGACGTCAGCCGATCGATAGAGCGCGCCGAGGAGCGAACCGAGGAGATGGAGGCGCGGGCGCAGGCGATGGACGAACTGCAGGACTCGGGCGCGTTCGAGGACGCGCTCTCGGACAAGGACGACCTCGACCGCGAACTGGAGAGCCTCTCGGCGAACAGCGAGGTCGAATCCGAACTGGAGACGCTGAAGGGCGAACTCGGGAAGGGCGGCGGCGGGGAGAACGGATCCGCCGACGCGAGCGACGAGGAGGTCGACGCCGAACTCGACGACCTCGAAGCGGAACTGAACGACGCCGAGGTCGAGGCGGAACTCGACGAATTGACGGGAGAAGCCGACGTCAACGGCGACGCGGGAGCCGACGCCGACGTGGAGGCCGACGTCGAACTCGAGGAGTCGGAGGTCGACGCCGACGAGCCGCGAAACTAAACCAGCACGACGGACCGGAAAAGCCACCGGGGATCTGAACGGCACACCGTTTTTCGAGGACCATTCCCGCCTGACATCGGACGGACAGTTCCCGTTCTCAAGTGGATAGGGCGGAGTCGCGCGCGATGAGTCCCCGTTCCATCGCTGATGGCGGCCACCTTTAGGATGATTAAATCATATGCTTCATATTATCACTAACTATCATTAACTTTATTCAGGTCGCACCGCGAGCCATAGCCACGATGCCCGTATCCGTACGCAACCATCCGAGAACACGCGATAGCGCCCGACCGCCGACCGAAACATACCGAACCCAAAACCCACCAAATGCGAACGACATCGACGACCGACCGAACAGCGGACAACGAACCACTTTCTGACCGACCGACGGAGAACCGTCGAACGACCGACCGAACAACGGATACCGCCTCGCCGACGGACACCACGACGGACGGCAGGCGGAGCGACGAACGCGATCGCAACGACGGACGGACCCACGCTTATTCCCGACAGATACCCGGGCGCACGCCGATGACCGAGGAGGCCGGCGCGCCCCTCGTCCCCCCGTGCCCGACGACGATCGACCCTACCGATCGGAGATCGACCGATCGATCGACACGGTCCCGTCCGCCGACACGACCGCCGGAACCCAACGAGCGGGACGCCCCGCTCGTCCCGGACCTTCGTCCGACCCGACGAACACGGACGGAGGGGGATCGATGACCGCCGTTCCACTTGCGGGAACCGGCAGTGGACCACGCCCGGACCCGACGACGTTCATCCGGGACGCCAGCGAGACGACCGCCGAACGCGACACGAGCTGAACCCCAATGCACCCAACCGAACTCAACGACGACGTGTATCGACGCGATATCGACAACCCGGCCGGACGACGGCTCCGCGAGCTGTTCGACGAGCAGGAGTATACCTTCGCGCCCGGGATCTACCATGCCCTCGACGCCCGCCTCGCGGAGATGGCCGGCCTCGATGCGGTGTACATGAGCGGCTACTCGACCGTGCTCGGCCAGTTCGGCTTCCCCGATCTGGAGATGGTCACGATGACCGAGATGGTCGAGAACGCCAAACGGATGGTGGAGGCGACGAACCTCCCCGTCATCGCGGACTGTGACACCGGCTACGGTGGTATCCACAACGTTCGGCGGGCGGTCCGCGAGTACGAGAAGGCCGGCGTCGCCGCCGTCCACATCGAGGACCAGACCTCGCCGAAGCGGTGCGGCCACATCGCCGGCAAGCAGATCGTCCCCCGTGAGGAGGCCCGAGCGCGGTTCGAAGCCGCCGTCGATGCGCGACAGAGCGAGGACACCGTCATCATCGCCCGAACGGACGCCTACGGCTCCGCCAACGGGGACTGGGAGGAGCACCTCGAACGTGGCCGCATCTACGCCGACGCCGGCGTCGACCTCGTCTGGCCGGAGATGCCCGACCCGTCACGCGAGGACGCGATCAACTACGCCGAGACGATCCACGAGACGCACCCGGACCTGGACCTCGCGTTCAACTACTCCTCCTCGTTCCAGTGGGGCGCACAGGACGACCCCCTCACCTTCGAGGAGCTCGGCGACCTCGGGTATCAGTACCTCTTCATCACGCTCTACGGGCTCCATTCGGGTGCCCACGCGACCTACGAGGACTTCACCGCGATCGCCGAAGCCGACGAGCAAGCACAGTTCGACCTTGAGGAGCGCTACATCGGCCACGAAACCGAGAGCCACCACGAACTGTCTTTCGTGCCACGATATCAGGAGATCGAAGCGGAGTTTGACCCCGATGCGCGGGCACGACAGGAGGGGTCGGCGGGGTTCTCCGAGGAGGAACGGGACCCGATCACCGCCGACGGCCCGGGCGCGGGGGGCCGCTGATGAGCGAGGTGACCCTCCGGCGGAGCCAGCTCGCCACGCCGGGCTCGGACCCGAAGATGATCGCCCGTGCGCCGGAGTCGGGCGCCGACGAGGCGTTTCTCGATCTGGAGGACTCGGTCGCACCCGGTGAGAAGATCGACGCCCGCGAGAACGTGATCGAGGGGCTGATCGAACACGACTGGTCGCGGACCCGTTCCTGTTACCGAATGAACGGGGTCGACACCCGCTGGTTCTACGACGATATTATCGAGGTTGTCGGTCAAGCGGGCGAACACATCGAGACGATCATGGTCCCGATGGCGAACAACCCCGAGACGGTCGCCACCGTGGATAACTTGTTGACACAGGTCGAGCGCAACAATGACCTGCCGATCGGGGCGATCGGCCTGCAGGCACAGATCGAGTCGGCGGAGGCGATGACGAAGGTCGCCGAGATCGCCGGCGTTTCCGACCGGCTCGAATCGCTCGTGTTCGGGCCCGGCGATTACACCGCGAGCGTCGGGGCCGCCGGGCTGACGATCGGGGCGGGCGGGGACTATCCCGGACACTACTGGCACTACCAACTCGCGCGGATCGCCCACGCTGCGAAGGCCCAAGGGTTGCAGGTGATAGACGGTCCCTACGCCGACATCGACGACACCGAGGGCTACCGCGATTCCTGTCGGTGGGCGAGCCAGATAGGGTGTGACGGCAAGTGGGCTATCCATCCGAGCCAGATCGGTCCGGCAAACGAGACGTTCGCCCCCTCCTCCGCGGAGGCCGAGAAGGCACGGCGGATCGTCGAGGCGTACGCCGAGGCAAAGGAGGCGGGACGGGGGGCCGTGAGCGTCGACGGTGAGATGGTGGACGAGGCGACGGACAAGATGGCCCGCGGCATCGTTGCCCGCGCGGAGCGAGCCGGCGTTCTCTAGCCTCCGACCGTCGGTCACCGGAGCCGATCACGGACCACGCGACGCAGCCGCGCCCAGAGACCCTCCTTTCCACCTCCCGCCGCATCACCCATCGACGGATCCCCGAGCGACCACTCCGCCAGGTCGGCGGCCTCCTCGACAGGTCGATACTCCCAACCGGCCTGCATGGCGACCCGACGGTCGCCCTCGGTCGTGCCCACGAAGACGTGTCGGGGCGTGTCGACCTCCTCATAGAGGTCCTGAACGAGTCCTGCCTTGTCCCAGCTCCGGAGTCGATAGTCGTTGTCGATCCCGTGGGTACGACAAAACGTCTCAACCTCGGCGGCGTCGTTGGCGACGACCCCGACGTAGCGGCTCCAGCGCCGCGCGTCCGCGACCGCTGCGGCCGGGTCCGCGAGCGACCTGATGGCCCCGAGGCTAAAGAGGAGCGTGAGCTCCCCGTCACGGTCCGCGGCGGCCGCCTCGTCGGTCAGCGTCATGTCCGGGACGAGATTCGGGGGTTGAATATAAAGGTCGTTCCCCGATCCACACACCGCGTTCGATCGCAAACGGTAGTAGCCTCAGGCTCCGTGGTGTGGTAAGGGTCGGCTCAGATCATGAACGAAACGTACGATGTCGTCGTCGTCGGAGGTGGTATCGCGGGCTGTTTCGCGGCGGCGACCGCGGCGGCTAACGGGGCGGACGTGGTTCAGTTGGAACGAAAATCCCGCGAGCGCGGCGGCTTCATCGCCTGTGGCGACGCGATGAAGAGCCCGCGGGACCCGAAGAACTACCCCGGGCCGATCGATATGGCGGCGATCGCCGACGACCCGGCGGTGTTCACCAACGACGGCATCGAACGGATCGAGTGGTGGGACGAGGAGGTCGGCGTCCGAAAGGCGATTCCGTACAGCGACGGCAGCAACGTCATCGACCGATACGAGTTCGGCCAGCGGCTCCTCGAAGCGACCGCCGAGGCCGGGGTGACCCAACACTACGACACGGTGGTAAACGGGGTGACACACAACGGCCGGGTCACCGGCGTCGAGGCGGTCCGTGCCGGCGAGCCCGTCACGTACGACTGTTCGGTGTTGATCGATGGGGCCGGCGCACAGTCGATCCTCCAGGACATGGTCCCCTTCGACGCGCTCGATACGCCCGCTGAGCCGACCTTTGAGGTGCCCCACTACACCCATTTCGGGTCGGCCTACCGCGAGATCATCGAAACGAAGGAACCGGTGGAATATCACGACGCGATCATCGGGAAGCCGCTTGAGGAGATGGGCTACGTCTGGTACTTCCCGCGCTCGCCGACACGGATCAACGTCGGGTTGGGTTTTCAGATGAGCAAGCCGCCGATCCCACTCGTCGACCGACTTCGGAGGGACATCGAGGACCGGCCCGAGTTTCAGGGCGCGACCGTCGCCAAGCGGTTCGGCACGGGGAATAAGATCGGGTCCTCGATCGCGCTTCGCCGGCCGCTGGATTCCATGGTCGCGCCGGGCTACCTCGCCGCCGGCGGCGCGGCCGGCACCACCCATCCGATCACGGGCAAGGGCATTCGTGGGGCGGCCTACTCCGGCTACTCGGCCGGCCGCGCGGCCGCGCTCGCGGTGGAGGACGGTGACGTCTCGGAGGCCGGCCTCTGGGAACACAATCGCTGGCTGTACCGGGATCACGGCGAGGCCGCGAAGCTCGCCGCGTGGGACGCTTACAACGTCGCTGCGAGCTCGATCGAGGTCAACGTGCTGCGGGCGCTCACCGCGCTCCTGCCCGAGGAGGAGCTACGCGAGATCGTGGGCACGAAACGGAATGCGGACGGCTTCGGGAGCACGATGTCGCTCGCCATCGGCGTCCTACGGAACTTCGTCTCGGAGTCCCGTGCCGGGACCTTCGACACGCTCGGGGTCGATCGGTCCGCGGTCTATGAATCCGTCATTGGGCTGAAACGGACGCGCGATTACGTCGCCGACTACGAGCGACTGTACGAGGACTACCCGAGCGACCCGAGTGACTTTGGGGGCTGGCTCGCTGACCGCGACCGCCTCGATGAGCGGTTCTACGACGCGCTGGAGTTGTCCTCGGCGGAACGAAAGTACTGAGATCGCCGAAGGGAACCGGACCCGTCAGTGCCCGTCAGTGCCCGTCGGAGCGCTCGCCGACTTTGACGAGCTGTTTGCCGATGTTCTCCCCCTCGAAGAGCCCGATGAACGCCTCCGGCGCGTTCTCCAGCCCCTCGGTGACCGTCTCACGGTATTGAACGTCCCCGGCCGCAACCCACTCGGCGAGTTGGCGGGTCGCCGTCTCGAACCGTGGGGCGAAGTCGCTAACGAGGAAGCCCTCGACGGTCGCACGCTTTTCGACGAGCGTGATGAGCTTTCGCGGGCCGGTCGGGAGCTCCGTCGCATTATATAAGGAGATCTGTCCGCAGACGGCGACGCGGGCGTCGACGTTGAGATTGGAGAAGACCGCATCCGTGATCGGCCCACCGACGTTGTCGAAGTAGGCATCGACGCCCTCGGGAGCGGCCGCCTCAAGTGCGGCGACGTAGTCGTCGGTGGTCGCGTAGTTGATGGCGGCGTCGAACCCGAGCTCGTCCTCCAGATACGCCACCTTCTCATCGCTGCCGGCGAAGCCGACGACGCGCGCGCCGTTGAGCGCCGCGATCTGGCCGGCGACCGACCCCACCGCGCCGGCGGCCCCGGTCACGACGAACGTCTCGCCAGCCGTCGGCTGTGCAACCTCGGTCACGCCGAAGTAAGCGGTGTTTCCGGGCATCCCGAGGACGCCGAGCGACGCCGAGATCGGCCCTCGTTCGGGATCGACCGGCGTGAGTTCCGCGGGCGAGGCCGTGGCGTAGTCGGCCCATTCGAGGTTTCCGGTGACGATCGTTCCGGGCTCGTAGCCGCCGCCGTTGCTGGCGACGACCTCGCCGACGACCCCACCCTCTAGCGGGTCGCCGACGGCCCACGGTTCCGCATACGACTCACCGGCCTGCATCCGGCCGCGCATATAGGGGTCGACCGAGAGGTAGAGCGTTCTGACGAGAACCGATCCCGGGCCGGGGGTCGGGGTCGGGCGCGTTTCGAGGTCGAAGTCGTCGGGCGTCGGCGTGCCGGTCGGTCGCCGTGCGAGCGTGTACACGCGAGAGGTTTCGGGAACGGACACGTCGATTATTCGGCGCGGAGGGGTTTGGACGTTCCGCCATCCGGCGGCCGAGGGGCCGGCCACTTGCCCCTATTCAGTGGGCCGGCTACCTCCCCCTATTCGGTGGGCCGTGCGCCCGTGCCCGCGACGTCGAGGTCGCCGAGGCGGATCCGTCCCTCCGAGAGGTCGACCCCATCATAAGGGTCCTCAGCGAGCAGCAGCGACCCGTCGAGGTCGGCGTAATCGAGAAGCGGCGCGAGCGCCGCACCCGCCGCGATGGAGGCGTTGGACTCGGCCATACAGCCCAACATGACCTCCAGGCCGTGTGCGCGGGCGGCCGCGATCATCCGACGCGCCTCCAACAGGCCGCCGGTCTTCATCAGTTTGAGGTTGGCGATGTCACACCGGTCGGCGATCGCGGGGATGTCCTCAAGCGTGACGCACGACTCGTCGGCCGCGATCGGGAGCGCCGAGCGTTCGTAGGCGAACTGCAGGCCGGCCGGGTCCTCCGCGGGGACCGGCTGTTCGATGAACTCGACGTCGTAGTCCGCGAGCCACTCGCTGTTTCTGACCGTCTCGCGGGGCGTCCACGCCTCGTTCGCGTCGACCCGGAGGGTCGCGTCGGGGGCGGCCCCCTTCACCGCCTCCACGAGTTCGCGGTCGCGATCGGTCCCGAGTTTGATCTTCAGGATGGGGTAGCCGACGTCCGCCGCGGCCTCCGCTTTCTCCCTGACGCGCTCGGTCGTATCGAGCCCGAGCGTGTAGGAGGTGTCCGGAACCGCGGCCGGGTCGAGCCCCCACAGCCGATAGAGCGGGACCCCGAGCCGCTTGGCCGCGAGGTCGTGGAGAGCGATGGAGACCGCACAGCGCGCCGCCGGGTTGTCGTTCACCACGCCTCCCATCCGGGTTTCGATCTCGGAGATTGCGTGTGGGTCGCCGACCTCCTCGACTACCGCGAGCAGCGACGGCAGCACCGCCTCGACGGTGTCCGCGGTCTCCCCATAGTGGGGAGCGGGCCCCGCGCCGCCGATGCCCGTCATCCCCGCCTCGTCGGTCACGCGGACGATCACGTTCTCGGCCGTGGTCTGGGTCCCCCGCGCGATCGTGAACGGCTCCGCGAGCTCAAGCGTCACGCGCTCGAAGGTCGCTTCGAGGCTCATCGCGTCTCACCTCCCGAATCGAGTCCCGCAACGATCCCGTCGACAATCGCCTCGGCCCCGTCACGCACCGGGTCCGCCCCGGGAACGCCGATCATTTCCGCATACGCGTCGACAGCTTCCGCCGCGTCATCGTCGTCGGAGATGCCCCGCGTGTTCAATGCGCCCGCGACGATCGACGCCTCGTGAACCGGGTCGGCCAGGCTTTCATAGAGGTCGATATACGACGGCAGCGACGGCAGCTCGAACGACTCGTAGCCGTGGACGACCTCCCGGCCCTCCTCGTGACAGAGGACGAGCCCGTCGGCCATCGCGCCGTGGAGGATTCCACAGGTGACCGCCGAGTAGGCGGGGTGGACGATGCTGCCCTGCCCCTCGACGACGAGGAGGTCGTAGTCGTCACCGACCTCCAGGATCATCTCCTCGACGGCCCCGGCAGTGAAATCCGAGATGACCCGATCGATCGGGTTCCCCCAGCCCTCGATCATGATCCCGGTCTGGCCGGTGGGGATGAACGCGGCGTCGATCCCCCGTTCCTTGGCGGCCTCGACGATCTCCAGCGAGGCGGTCATCTTGCCGACCGAACAGTCGGTACCGACGGTGAGGACCACGTCGGCGTCGACGTCGGCTGAGTTGCCCCCGGCGACGGTGAGGTCCTCGTGCGGCTCGCGGACGTCCCACAGCCGCACGTCGTGTTCGGCCGCGAGCGTCACGAAGTCCTCGTCCTCGCTCAGGAAGTAGTGCAGCCCGCTGACGATATCACAGCCGGCCTCGATGGCGGCGATGACGTCGTCGCGCCAGGAGTCCTCGAAGCCGCCGCCGATCGGGGCGATGCCGATATATAAGGCGTCGACGTCGCCGTCGGCGGCTTCAGCGGCCTCCTCGAACGAGGAAACGATGGGGGCGTCCGCGATGTCGGGAACGTGGTCGTGGACACGCTCGCCGGCGTGGTCGCGATCGAGCACCGAAAGCACCTCCTGGGTGCCGTACCGCATGACGCCGAGGGCGGTCTTCGCGCGGTCCGGAAATTCCTCGTGGGCCAAAATAACGATCCGTTCGTGTTCCATGGCCGGTCGGTCGCCCCGCCGTATCTTAAATGGGACGGGGGCGGCCTGGACTGCCGGGTTCTCCGCGGAAACGTCCGTCTTCGACGGTGTAGCGCCGCCGGCCGATCACGCGGAGCCGTCGACGAACGCTTCGGCACCCTCATAGGGCCAGTACCCGGCCGACCGCATCGCCCGGCCGAGCTCCTGGTGGAACGCGATGAAGTCCTCGAACTCCTCCTCCTCGACGTGTTCGAAGATGTCCTCCACGGAGACGACCGTCTCGTGATCGATCCGGATCGGGTGGTCGCCGTAGTCCGCGACGTAGTCGGCCGCCGCGAGCGGGAAGTCCTCCTCCTCGTCGAGCTTCTTCGCTAAGACGGCGTGGCCGTACTGGCGGCCGCCCTCGCTCCCCTGTTCCCCGTCGGGGTCGTGTGGCCAATCCATATCGGAGACAATGAAAGTCGGGGGGATAGTCGTTACGCTCTCGGGGGCGAACGCGGATCCGCGAAGCGGGATAAAACCGGCAATCCTGTATTTAAGCGATCGCGCCCTTTAATAAGCGAGACGCTGCAGTTCTCAGCGTATGGACGGAACACTCGATCACACGATGATCCGCGTCGCCGACCTCGAGGAGTCACTCGACTGGTACGGCACGCATCTCGATTACGAGGAGAAGGATCGATACGAGGGCGACGGGTTCACCATCGTCTACATGGGCCCAGAGGAGATGCACGAGGAGGCTGCATTACTCGAACTCACCCACAACGAGGGCGGTGACGACCTCGAAATCGGCAACGCGTGGGGACACATCGCCGTCCGCGTCCCCGAGGACGAACTCCAGGAGTCGTACGACGAGCTGATGGAGGGCGGCGTCGAGGACTACCGCGACCCCGAATCCTGCGGGAACCGCTACGCGTTCGTGAAGGACCCCGACGGCCACGAGATCGAGATCGTCAAACGCGACTTCGGCGAGAAGTGGAGCATCGACCACACGATGATCCGCGTCGAGGACGCCGACGAGGCGCTCGGCTTCTGGAACCGGAAGTTCGAGTACGAAGAGACCGGCCGCTGGGAGTCGGACACGTTCGCGAACTACTTCGTGAAGCCGCGAGGGGCCTCGAAGGAGGCGATGGCCGTCGAGTTGACCTACAACTACGACGGGCGCACCTACGACCTCGGCGACGCGTGGGGCCACCTCTGTGTTCGCGTCGACGACCTCCAGACGGACTGGGACCAACTCATGGAGCGGGAGGCCGAGGACTACCGCGACCCCGAGAGCTGTGACGACCTCTACGCGTTCACGAAGGACCCCGACGGTCACGAGATCGAGCTGATCGAGCGCGACCCCGATAGCGACTCGCTGTTCCCGTTCTAAATCGCCTGCGCGGTCGATCATTGCTGTTCCCGTCCCCGATTTTCTCCGCACATCGGTCTCGACCGGTGATCGGTGGAAATACCACACCACTGGCCGTGTATCGGGTATGACGAACTCACCGTATGTCATCGGCCACCAGCAACCGGATACGGACACCATCTGCTCGGCGCTCGCGTACGCTCACTTAAAACGGGCGCAGGGGGCCGATGCCGTCGCCGCACGGGCCGGGGAGCTGAACCCCGAGACGCAGTTCGTCTTGGACCGGTGGGACGTGGAGCCGCCGGAGTATCTCGACGACGCATCCGGGGAACGGCTGATCCTCGTCGACCACAACGAGCACGGGCAGGCGGTGACGGGTAGCCGGGAGGCGGCGATCATCGAGGTGGTCGATCACCACCGGATCGGTGATATCCGGACGGACGAGCCGATATTCTTCCTCAACCGCCCGGTCGGCTCGACGGCGACGATCATCACCGAGTTGTATGAAGACGCCGGCATCGAGATCCCCGGCGACGTGGCCGGATTACTGCTCAGCGGGCTGTTGAGCGACACGCTCGTCCTGCGCTCGCCCACGACGACCGAAACGGACCGGGCGGTCGCCGAGCGGCTGGCCGAGCGGGCCGGGGTCGACTACGAGGAGTACGGCAAAGCGCTGCTCGAACGGAAGGGCGCGCTCGGTGAACGCGAGCCGTCGGAGATCGTCCTCGGCGACTTCAAGGAGTTCGAGTTCGGGTCGGCACACGTCGGCATCGGGCAGATCGAAACGGTAACGCCGGAAACGGTACTGGACCGACGGGCGGAGATCCTGGAGGCGATGGAGGCGACCCGCAGCGAGCGCGGCTACACCGACCTGCTGTTGCTCGTCACGGACATCCTGGAGGAGGACTCGACGCTTCTCGTCCGCGGCGACCACGCCGACGCGATCGCCGAGGCGCTAGAGGCGACGCTCACCGACCACATCGCCCCGCTTCCCGGGGTCGTCTCCCGAAAGAAGCAGGTCGTTCCCAACCTCTCGCCGGCGTTCGAGTGACCCCGACTCGAACGACCTGACCGGACCGACGGCACGTCGAACGTTCCCGGGTTTTTTCAGGTGTAGCGGACGGTTGAGGCATCCCTATTCGTTGCTGACATTACTGACATAATAAATTATGATAAATATATGCCTATGTCACCCATACCCATGATCGATGTATCAGCACCAGGGAGAGGACGTGTTCGTCATCGACGGGCACATCCACATGTGGGACGCGTCGGAGGAGAACATCAAACACCGCGGCGGCGAACAGTTCATCCAGTGTTTTTACGACTACCACACCGCGTTCACGCCGGAGGAGCGACAGCGGGGGATCGACGATTATCGGAAGTTTACCCCCGAGGAGGTCAAACGTGACCTGTTTACGAACTACGTCGACATGGGCGTCTACCAGCCGACCCACCTGCACGAGTTTTATACGGAGGGCTTCAACACCGTCGACGACCTCGGCGGAACCCTATTTAAGGAACACCCGGACCGATTCGTCCTGAACGGCCGCTGGGATCCCCGGGACGGCGAGGCCGGAATGAAGGAGTTGGAGCGACAGAAGGAGGAGTACGACATCAAGGGCGCAAAGGTGTACACCGCCGAATGGAAGGGCGACTCGAAGGGGTGGCGGCTCGACAGCGACGAGGCGTTCGAGTTCCTCCAGAAATGCGCGGACCTCGGCGTCAAAAACATCCACCCGCACAAGGGACCGACGATCCGTCCGCTGAACAAGGACGCCTTCGACGTCGCCGACGTCGACCTCGCCGCCTCCTCCTTCCCCGAGTTGAACTTCATCGTCGAACACGTCGGGCTCCCGCGGCTCGATGATTTCTGCTGGATCGCGACCCAGGAGCCGAACGTTTACGGCGGCATCGCCGTCGCCGCGCCGATGGCGCTCTCCCGTCCGAAGAAGTTCTCCGAGATCATGTGCGAGCTGCTCTACTGGCTCGGCGAGGACCAGCTCACCTTCGGCTCGGATTACGGCATCTGGGATCCCGACTGGGTGATCGAGGCCGTGATGGAGACGGAGCTCTCGGCCGAGCAGCACGCGGAGTACGGCGTCGAGTTCGGCCTCGAAGCCAAAAAGAAACTGATGGGCGAGAACATCGCCGAACTCTACGATATCGACATCGAGGAACGGAAAAAGGCGTTCCAGACCGACGCGATAAGCGAGGAGTTCGGACTGGGCGAGAGCTACGGCGCGGCCGCGCCCGCGGACGACTGATGAGCCAGACAGCCCCCTCGAATCGCCCGGAATCCGAGGAGACTGCGGGTCTTCACGACCGGATCCGTGCCCGGCTGGATCGGGTGACCGACCCCGAGTTGGATGAATCGATCCTCGAACTCGGCTACATCGATGCGATCGAACTCGACGAGTGGACCGCCACGCTCCGATTCACGCTACCGACCGCATGGTGCTCACCGGCGTTCGCCTGGATGATGGCCGTCGACGCACGCGACGAACTCGAATCGCTCCCCGAGATCGACGAGGCGAGGATCGAGCTCAGGGATCACATGCACGAACGGGAGATAAACGAGGGGGTCAACGGCCGACTCCCCTTTGCGGACGCGTTTCCGGACGCCGACGGCGAGGTGCGCTCGGTCCGGGCGACCCTCGACGACAAGGCCCGCCTCTCCCGGCAGTATCTGGCCGTCGAGCGGCTGCTTGCGGCCGGCCTCTCGCCCGAACAAATCGTTGCGCTCACGCCCGCGGACCTTCGATTCGACCCGGACGTCGACCCGCGGATGGACGGCGCGCGGGCATCGATCGCCCTCGGCGACGGCGCGTTCTCCGTCTCGGTGCCGGCCCGCCCGCTCGATCGATATCTCCGGAAGGCGCGGGACGTCGGCCATGCGACTAGCGATGACGACCCGCTCTTTCTCACGCCGGAGGGCGAGCCGATCGAGGTCGAGGCGTTCGAACTCGTCCGCCGCCGCGGGCGACTCGCCCGGACGAACGTCACGGGGCAAGGCGGCGTCTGTGACGCGCTCAACGAGCAGCGGCGCGCGAAACTGGACCGTGACGGACCCGTGATCGTAGAGGCGGATTGAGGTCGGTCATCGACGGACCCGGCTTCCCTTTCGACTCCCAGGACGGTATCCATTTCACCCTCCATCACCGAGGGGAGACGATGGTATCCGACGGCGCGGACGGCTCCGACATCGACCTCGATCGGTTTCACGACGCGCTCGAATCCGAGGAGCGGCCGCTCGCGACCGCGAGCGAGGTGGCGAGACGGCTCGGGACGACCCAGGCGGCCGCCCGCGACGCCCTCGACACGCTCGTTTCGGACGGCGCGGTCGACCGGGTCGACGTCGAGACCGACCCCGTCGTCTACTACCCGACCGAGTGGGGCAAACTGGCGCGTCGCGAGCGGGTGGTGACCTTCCCGAACCGGCGCGAGGTCGTCGTCGATCGGCCGACGCAGTTCACGCGGGCGCGACTCTCGGAGTTCGCCCACCTCGTCGATACGACCCGCACCGATCCGGGCACGCGGGGCTACCTCTACCGCATCCGTCGCGAGGACGTCTGGGCGGCCCCCTTCGAGGACGCCGCGGGCCTGATCGCACGCGTTCGCTCGACGCTCGGGCGACGTTATGAGGGGCTGGAGGGGTGGATCGAGGACCAGTGGCGGCGCGCCCACCGGTTCCGCTTATATACCCATCCGGACGGCTACGTCGTGTTGGAGGCCGCCTCCGAGAGCCTGCTCGGCAACGTCGCCGAGCAACATTTGGAGGACGACCACCTCCGAGCGCCCATCTCGGAGACGGAGGCGTGGGTCAACGAGGACGCGATCGCGGCGATCAAGCGAGCGCTCTATGATGCCGACTATCCCGTCGTCGACGACCGCGACTTAGAGACCGGCGACCCCGTCGAGATGACGCTCACGACGGACCTGCGTGAGTATCAGCAGGGCTGGGTGGACCGATTCGTGGAGAACGGCTCCGGGGTGTACGTCGGGCCGCCGGGGTCCGGCAAGACCGTCGCCGCGCTGGCGACGATCACGGCGGTCGGCGGCGAGACGCTCATCCTGGTCCCCTCCCGCGAACTCGCCTCCCAGTGGCGTGAGGAGCTGACCGCACACACCACGATCGATCCGGCGGACATCGGCGAGTACCATGGCGGGCAAAAGGAGATCAGGCCGGTGACGATCGCGACCTATCAGACGGCCGGGATGGACGCCCATCGCGGGTTGTTCGACTCGCGCAAGTGGGGGCTGATCTGCTACGACGAGGCTCATCACATCACCGCCCCGGTATTCGCTCGGTCGGCCGAACTGCAGGCCAAACACCGGCTCGGCCTCTCGGCGACGCCCGTGCGGGAGACGGGCAACGAGGAGGAGATATACACCCTCATCGGCCCGCCGATCGGCGCGGACTGGGACGCGCTCTTCGAGGCGGGGTTCGTCGCGGAACCCGAGGTTGAGATCCGCTACGTCCCCTGGCGCGACGAGTTGGCCCGGAACGCCTACGTCAGCGCGGACGGCCGCGAACGTCGACGGCTCGCGGCCGAAAACCCCGCGAAGATCGAGGAGGTCCGGAGCCTGCTCGCGGAACACCCCGGAAAGAAGGCGCTCGTCTTCGTCGACTACCTCGATCAGGGCGCGGCGATCGCCGAGGCGCTCGACCTCCCGTTCATCAGCGGGGAGACGCCACACATGGAGCGCCGACGGCTCTTCGAGCGGTTTCAAACGAGCACGAAACAGGAGGTACAGGGGACAAGCGGTTCGGCGGCCGCCCCGCTCGACGCCCTCGTCGTCTCGCGGGTCGCCGATGAGGGGATCGACCTGCCGAACGCCGAGGTGGCGATCGTCGCCTCCGGGCTCGGCGGCTCGCGACGGCAGGGCTCCCAGCGCGCCGGACGGACGATGCGCCCCTCCGGCTCCGCGCTCGTCTACGTCCTCGCCACCCGCGGCTCCAGCGAGGAGGACTTCGCCGGGCGGCAGATGCGACACCTCGCCCGCAAAGGGATCCGGGTACGCGAGCGGACCCTCCCGGAGTGAGTCGGCGGGGAACGGCGGAGATCCGGAAGCCCCCTCCCCCGACACAAGCGCTTTGAGGGCCGGCACCGTCGCCGGGATCATATGTCCGAAAGCGAACGAAGCGAGCGGACCCGCGGCGATGCCCCCCGGCCGACGGTCGGCGAGGCGGTCGTCGACTGCCTCCTCGAACATGGGATCGACACGGTGTTCGGCATCCCGGGAAAACAGACCCTCCCGCTCAACCGGGCGCTCGCCGACCGTGACGCTCGGTTCGTCGTCGCCCGTCACGAAACCGCGGTCACCCATCAGGCGTGGGGATACGCGGAGTCCAGCGAACCGGGGGAGATGGCCGCCACGGTCGTCGTCCCCGGACCGGGGGATATGAACGCGATGAACGGCCTGAAGAACGCGCTCAACGACGCCGTGCCGCTCGTCCACCTCGCCGTCGAAACCGAACGCGACGTGCGCGGCGGCGACGGGATCCACGAGACGCCGCCGGACACCTACGACAACGTGGTAAAGGAGAACGTCCTCGTCGAGTCGCCCGCGGGGGCGGTCGCCGCCGTCGCCGACGCGATCCGGGTCGCTCGCGAGCCACCACAGGGGCCGGTCCGCGTCGGGATCCCGAAGGACGTGCTCGCGAGCCGGACGCCGCAGGCGACCCCCACGGACCGGGGGTCCACCCCACCGGCCGACCCGCCGGCCGTGGCGACAAGCGAGGCGGCCGACCTACTTGCCGCGGCCGAGGCCCCCGTCATCCTCGCCGGCGGCGGGGTCCGGCGTGCCGGCGCGACTGCGGCATTGAAACGGGTCGCCGAGCGCCTCGACGCCCCGGTCGTCACGACCTATAAGGGGAAGGGGACGCTCCCGGAGACGCATCCGCTCTCTGCCGGCGTTCTCTGTGGCGGTGCAAGCGTCGAACTGCGGGCGTTGCTCGCGGCGGCCGACGCCGGTCTCGTCGTCGGCTCGGACCTCGATGCGGTCGCGACGGCGACGTGGTCCGTCGAGTTGCCGGAGACCCTCGTTCACGCGACGCTCGACGCCGACGACATCGGCTTCGGCTACGAGACGGCGCTGGGGATCGTCGCCGACGCCGATCGGTTCCTCACCGACCTGGCGGACGCGCTGCCGGAAGCTGGCGAGTTACCCGCGACATCGGGCGGGACCGAGCGTGCCGCCGCCGTCCGCGAGGCCGACCGCGAGCGCTTCACGGCGCTTTCGACCGCGGACGAACCGGACGCCCCGATGCGGTCCGTGGAGGTGCTTCGGGAGGTGCGCGCGGCCGTCCCGGAGGACGCGGTCGTCACCGCCGACGCGGGGGGCTTCCGGCTCTGGACGCTGGTCTCCTTCCCGGCGGCCGGCCCGCAATCCTACGTCAACCCGGGTTCGTGGGCGACGATGGGGACAGGACTTCCCTCCGCGATGGGCGCTGCGCTGGCGAACCCCGACCGCGACGTCGTCTCGCTCACGGGCGACGGCGGGCTGATGATGTGTGTTCACGAGTTACATACGCTCGCTTCGGAGGGGATCGACGTGACGGTCGTCGCGTTGAACAACGCGGACTACGCGATCATCAGCGAGGAGGCCGAACGGTCCTACGGCTTCGATCCACAGGCGTACGGCTGGGCCGAAACCGGGATCGACCTCGTCGCGGTCGCGGAGGGGATGGGCGTTTCGGCCGAGCGGGTATCCCAACGTGATGCCGTCGCTGGAGCGGTCGAGGATGCACTCGGTCACGAGGGCCCGGCGCTCGTCGAGGTTATCACCGACCCCGACGAACCGCAGGCGAGCGAATGGATGACCCGCACGGATAGGTGAGGCGGCATCCGGTCACGGGACCGGGTGGACGACAATGACGCACACCCGCCGGCCATTTACCCGTGGACAAACAAACGTATAATCGATGCCGAAAGCAGCCATCATCGTCTACGCCGGAACTGAGCAGCCATCGGATCTGGGTCGGGTCGTGAACGCGTTGGAGGCGGTTCGTGAGTTCGATCGCGAGGGTGACGATGTGAAACTCCTCTTCGACGGTGCGGGCGTTCAGTGGGTCGGCGAGCTCGCCGATCCGGCACACGACTATCACGACCTCTATGAGGCAGTCAACGAATACGCACAGGTCTGTGACTACTGTGTGAGCGCGTACGGTGTGGACGAGCCGGTCGATGAGGCTGGTATCGAGCGGGTCGACGACTTCGAGGGACATCCGAGCATTCGGACGCTCGTCGCCGAGGGCTACGAGATCATCACGTTTTAGCTGATCGACGGCGCACCACCTCGTCCGTTATCACCAAGCGATCCACGGAGCGTGAATCTTAACAACGATTGTTGTGAATATTGAATATATGCACGAGACGAATGACATCGCCGTCGGAATCGTCGGCCTCGGCGGGATCGGCCATCATCACGCCACCCACCTGCAGGGCCAGGACGCCGAACTCGTCGGCGGTATGGACATCGACGCCGACGCCCGTCTTCGCTTCCACGAGGAGTTTGGGGTCCACGCCTACGAGAACGAGGAGGACCTGTATGCCGAGTGTGACGCGGTGTTCATCACGACGCCGAACCGCTTTCACGAGGAGTATGCAACCTCGGCGCTCGAAGCCGGCCTCGATGTGCTCCTGGAGAAGCCACTCGCACACACCGTCGAGAGCGCAGAGCGCATCGCCGAGGCGGCCGCGGACGCCGAGGGGTTCTGCATGGTCGGGTTCAACAACCGGTTCGCAAGCCCGGTGCAGGTGATCAAAGACCAGCAGGATGCGGGGCGGTTCGGGGAGGTCACCCACATCGAGGCGAACTACGTGCGCCGTCGGGGGATCCCCGGACGTGGCTCGTGGTTCACGAGCAAGTCGGTCGCCGGCGGCGGGGCGCTCATCGACATCGGCGTCCACGCCATCGACCTGGCGCTGTATTTCCTGGATCACCCCGAAATCGTCGAGGTTTCGGGGACGACCCACTCGAACTTCGGCGCGCGCGACGACTACGCGTTCGTCCACATGTGGGGCGAGGACGCCGGTCCCGAGGGGTTCGACGTCGACGACTCCGCCTCGGCGTTCATTCGTGATGCTTCCGGGCGAACCGTCTCGCTCGAGGTCGCCTGGGCGACTAACCGGCCGCCGAACAACGAGTTCGTCGTTCGTGGGACCGAGGCGGGCGCGACGTTCGACCGTGCGAGCGACGAACTCGTCATTCACGAGGCGGGCCGTGCCGGGGGGAATCACCTCTCCGATGCGGCCATCGAGACCCGCGAACGCGACAGCCATGCCGCCGAACAGGCGGTGTTCTTGGAGGCCGTCGCGGCGGGTGAGCAGCCGGCGATCAACACGGTCGAGGAGGGGCTCACCGTCCAGCGCGTCATCGACGCGATCTATCGCTCCTCGGAGGAGGGACGAGCGATCCGGTTGAACGAGTGATCGAACCGGCGGCGTCTGCGCACGCGACCGGGACAGCCGCCGTGCAAACCTATTCGTCGCTCCCTCCCGTTTTCCCGCACGACCCGTGAGTTCCCGTGCTTCCTCGTCGGAATCCTCCCCTTCACCGTCGTCCTCCCCGACGCCGCCTTCCACGTCTCCATCCTCCCCGACACCGCCTCCCACGTCTCCGTCCTCCCCGACGCCGTCATCCGAGCGGATCGTGAGCCTCGACGCGCTCCGTGGGGTCGCCGTCTTGGGGATCTTAATCATCAACGTTCGCGTCTTCGCCATGCCGGAGGCGACGTTGATCAACCCGACCGTCTACGGCGACTTCACCGGCGCGAACTACCTCGTCTGGCTGCTCGGCCACGTCTTCGCGGAACTGAAGTTCATCACCCTCTTCTCGTTGCTTTTCGGCGCGGGGGTGCTGCTGTTTCTCGACAAAAAGGACGCTGACGACGAGTCGTCGCTTCGGCTCCACTACCGCCGAATCGGCTGGCTGTTGCTGATCGGCCTCGCACACGCCTACCTCCTCTGGTACGGCGACATCCTCGTCGCCTACGCCGTCTGCGGGCTCTGGATCGTCTTCGCCCGGGAGTGGGCACCGAGATTCAAGTTCACGGTCGGGACGCTCATGATCGCGCTCCCCTCCGTCCTCGAAACGGCGGCCGCGGCGGCCGTCTCCCCGGAGGTCATCGCCGACTCGTGGCG
>SL_5KL_010_SEDDRAFT_10000576_pt1 | contig 23617 bp, 17 predicted proteins | sample SodLakKL_010_SED_FD_9118 | JGI IMG/M metagenome (IMG submission 9118) | reverse complement strand
AGCATATCTGACATAAAATTATGAGCCCCTTTCAGGAAGTTTTAGGTGGTATTAGGTATTATTAAGTACTTTAATTAGTTTTTAGTATTTTTTAGTATTTTTTAGTATTTTTTAGTATTTTTAAGTAGTTTTAATTAGTTTTAATTAGTTTTAAATAGTTTTAATTAGTTTTAAATAATACAGCAGGTTATCAGCAGACTTCAACAGCTGCTGTTCTTTTTCCTGCAATTTTTTTGGTAAATCTTCATTACTTTCTGAGCACAATCATAAGTAAAAATTAATAAGCTAGCTTTCAAGGTCAATCCCGATGCCTTCCAGAACAACAATATGTCACTTTGGGGCACATCAATATAGTAAAATACCACATAGTAAAATACCACGAGATATTTTCAAGTTAAACCACCATGCCCCTTTAGGGCACAAAAGTATAATAAAATACCACGGCATATTTTCCAGATAAGCTAGCATGCCTCTTCGGGACACTACACAACAATAAGCGAAAATATTGCAGTATATTATTGTAGTATATTATTGCAGCATATTTAAAAGTTATAATGCTAAGTTTCATTCTAACTGGCTGTAAAATCTTTAACCTTTTCAGGGAATTCCACCCGGGTTCTGGGCAGGCTTTCAGGATAATTTTCCTGGATAAATTTTATCAGCTGTTCCCGCAAAAACACCCTCAACTCCCAGGCAGTAGGCGAATCCTTGGCACTAACCAGGATGCGAATTTCCATAGTTTTTTCACTGGCATCAGTCACCTGAACAACTTTAACCTTGTTATCCCAGAGATCATTATCCTCCAGCAGGCGGTCAAGCTCTTTGCGGAGGGCATCAATTGGTACAGTATAATCAGTATAAAGAAAGACTGTTCCCAGAATAAAAGCAGATTTACGGGTCCAGTTTTGAAAGATATTTTCAATAAAATAGGTGGTGGGCACTACCAGCCGCCGCTGATCCCAGACCTTGACCACCACATAGGTCAGGTTGATCTCCTCTATCCAGCCCCATTCTCCTTCCACAATTACGACATCATCAATTCTGATCGGCTGGGCAACTGCCAGCTGAATACCGGCAATTATTGAGGCAATAAGTTTCTGGGCAGAAAAACCGATAATAACACTTGCTATCCCGGCTGAGGCAAAGAGGCTGACTCCAATGCTTCTGATGGACTCAAAGGTCATCAGGGCTATGGCTGCAGCAAAAACAATTATCAGCACCTTGATAACCTTTTCCAGAATTCTATACTGGGTCTGAGCCTTTCTGGCTCTCAGATTATCGCTGACATCAATTCTGTGCTTTTCCACCAGATATTCTCTGGCCACGTTCATCAGCCTGATCAGCAGCCAGGCAATTAAAAAAATCAGGGTAATAATGAGCAGATGATTTAGTCTGGCTAGAATAAAAATAACCTCTCTAAAAAAAATGAAAGGAATTAGAAGTGAAATATTCAGCAGCAAAAAGAATACCGGCACTTTAAGATTGTCAGTAACAATTTTATAATTTTTCCGGGGTAGGTTTTTCAGAAATAAACGACTGAATTTAAGTAAAAATAAATAAAGAAGTAAAAAAACTGTCAGACTGACAGCAAAATCAATCAGCACAAAGATCACCTCTTTCTTGTAAGTTTTCTGCTTTCCGGATCCTGTTGATAGAAAGCAGCTGAAACCTATTTTTTAATATTAGCCAGCAGTTTGTGAGAAATCCTGTATTTTAAACTGCTTAAATAAATTATAAGAATAAATATTTGCAATTACAAATTATTCTGGTAAAAGTTCTCATTAATATAGCTGTCAGGAAAATCTGCCGCTAGACAAAAATGAAAGGTCAAAAACAAAAAAATAATCCCGGCCGCTAAAGAAAAGGGCCGGGACCCTGGAGTATTTAATTTGCGCTGGAGTATTTAATTTATGTCATCATGTTTCTTGCCGGGTATTTTTAGAGGTCATCCTCTTCATCGAGATCCAGTTCCATCTCAGGAGCCTCTCCATTGATAAACTCTAAAAATTCATCGGTAACATTTTCTTCAGTTACTTCAGCTGTTGATGCTACCAGAGCACCTTCAGCCACTATCATATCAAAACCTTCTTCCTCCATAAACTCTTCAAAATCAGGTTCAAGGATATCCATCAGACCTTCTTCAGCACCCTCTTCTATAGCCATGGCCTCTTCCTGAAAGTCCTGCTGGACCTGCTGCATTTCTTCTGCGTCATCTTCGGGATCCAGATCGGCTGTTGCTTCTTCAAACTCCTGCTGGAGCTCCATCATTTCTTCCTGGAGACCTGCCTGATAATCCATCGCTTCCGGATGCTGCTGAACCACCAGCTGCAGCTCGACAACACCGGCATCAATTGTCTCAGCTGCTACATTTCCGCTTACCAGAGTTAAAGCCAGAGCCAGACCAACAACAACAGCTATCAATTTACTGATTTTCATAAAAATTATTACCTCCTGAATATGAGAATTAGTATTGATCTTTTTTCTGTTTGACTGTTCTCCGTTTCTTCTTTTCAACTGTTAATACTAACCATACAGGTTGAATATGATAAATCTTTGAGAGTAAAAAAAACATTTTATTATGATTGGTGCTGAAAGCAAGTGTTTAAACTCCTATTTCAAAATATTCCGGTCCGACAATTGATTCTCATTAAAACCTGACTTCCCGGAATAAAGAGATACTAAGGTAATCCTGGAAAAAATAATGTAATTTCAGGATTATTCATATTCTCTTTATAATTTTGTTTTATACTTGGTTTAGTCGAAAGAAAAGGCTAAAATAAAGGCAAAGGAGGTAAGATTATGTCCAGAAAAAAATTGATTCCGATCCTGATTCTTGTGCTGGTAATGGCTCTGACTCTTACACTGACTTCAATGGCAGCCAGCGAAACTCCCGTTGAAAATTCCAGACAATTTCAGGTGAGCGAAAGAGGTCCGGGTGTAAACTGCGGTCTCTGTGATGGTGAGCCTCTGGCCAGAGAGCGTCAGTTCCAGGAAAACAGAGCGCTGGAAAAAAATCAGCGGATGAACGAGAGAAGGGAACTGGCTGAAGGTGAAGAGGGAGAATTTTTACAGGAACAGCTGAGCACCCAGAGAAGAGAGCAACGACAGGGAAACAGATAATTGAAAACAGATTTATAAGAATAATTAATCGGCAGGAGAATTATTGGGGATGAGCCAGCAGCGAGGGCTCATCCTTGGTATTTTAAACCTGTCAGATGATTTACCTGCCGGAACATATATTGTGTCACCGGACCGATGGAAAGTGCTTCCACCACGGTGCCAACTCCTATGGTGCCTCCCATCAGCACCCCGATGATACCAAAGGTAACATCAAGTCCAACTTTAAGCAGCTTAAGAGAAAAATTCGACTTTCTTTTGCTGCTTAAAGCTGCTTTTAACCCCCTCAAAATCCGCTTTATTGTTATTTTTATAGATTTTACCCTGTTTTTTTAAAAAAACCATTTGACTTACCTCTGCTGCTGTGTTATAGTTATATCCGTTGGGTAGAAAAAATCTAGCAAGTTGCCCAAAGCAAAATTAGGAGGAATAATTTTAAATGATTTACAGTGGTAATGTCAAATGGTTCAATGATCAAAAAGGTTATGGCTTTATTGAAAGAGAATCTGGAGACGANGTTTTTGTACACTTTTCCGAAATTCAAGATGACGGATTCAAAAGCCTGAGTGAAGACCAGGCAGTTGAATTTGAAATCGAAGAAGCTGACCGTGGCCCCAAGGCCATTAATGTTGTTGCAATATAATTGTAAATAAAAACATTATATAACAGCAAACAGTGAAGCCCCGACCGGTTTAACCGGTCGGGGCTTTTTATTTGAACTGGATTTTCTCGTCTTTAATCTAAATTTTCTCGTATTTAAACTGGATTTTCTCGTTTTAACTCTGGCTCTTCAGTTTGCCGGCTGCAGACTGACTTCTCTGCTTCACTTTATTAAATGGCTGCCCTTGTGATTGAGGTTTCTAGCTCATCTTATTATAATTAATGTTCTAATTCATGTTAGATTTATTGTTGGTTTCCTGTTCATCTTCTTTTTAATCCAGGCCAGATTTAATCTCTTTAATAGTGGTCTTCATCTTTTTTCCTGCTATTTGATGTCGGCAGTGCTTTACAGGCTGATAAACTCTGTCCTGATCTCGTAGGAGCTGTCAGCCTCTCTGGCAATCAACTCCCGGTATCTTTCCAGCTGATCATCCTCGATGATGGCGCCGGTTTTGAAATCCAGTATGACAATTTCCTGGTTTTCCTGATCCACCAGCAGCCGGTCAATCCGGGCTCCCTCTTCCCCCTCTTCCAGCAGAACTGGCTGATACTCATTGAAAACCTGCCAGCGGTCAGAAAAGTAACCCGGATGCTTCTCTATAACCTTTCGGGCCCGGCGGACAGCCTGCTGCACCAGATCTCTCCCCAGAATATTGCCGTAGCGGGTTTTTACCAGTTTCTCTGCCAGCTTCTGCTCCTCAGCGCTGGCAGTTATAATATTTTCCAGATAATAATGGACTGCCTGGCCCAGGGTCCGACTGGTTTTCTGCTTGAGGTCAAAGGCTATATCCTTCTCCCTGGCCGCTATCGCCTTCCTCTCGGCCAGATTTTTAAGTCCCGGTTCAAAATAGGAGCTGAGATCTTCAAGCTCCGGAAATAAAGTTCTTTCTTGAGGGTCAGGGCTCAGGAAATTCCCGTGCTCTACCCAATCAAGAAGATCCTGCAGCTGCTCAATCCGGCAGGCTTTTAGCAGATTGGGTTCATAAAAATTATAGCTCTCACTTTTGTTAAGCCAGATATGCTCGGCCTCCGGTTTTACCTGCACCGGTGACTCTATCAGTAAAAAGAGATTATGACAGGCCCTGGTCAGGGCAACATAAACATTGTTGATCTCTTCCATCAGATTCTGATGTTTCTCTGCTTCCCGGCTGAAGGAAAGATCCAGCCAGTCCAGCAGCTTATCATAGCGGCTGGAAGAAATCAGATGGCTGTCAACCTGGCTGTAATCGGGGGTGAAGTTCAGCATAATTTTGAGCTCTTCTTCCCGGCTCCCTCCCCCTGCCGCTGAAGGACTCCAGTAGAAAAAAAGTGTATCCAGCGAAAGCCCCTTGGCCTTATGCACGGTGAGGAGTTCAACAGCATCTTCTCCTTCAACCCGGGTCTCCTGCAGTTCTGCTGCGTTTGTCTCCTCCCGGCAGAACTGCAGCAGCTCATCCAGAGAGTTTTTTTCCCGGAGCAGAGTATAAAAACGATAGAGATTCTTAACGGCCGCCCGATCTTTTTCCCAGCAGGAAAAGGATCTGCTCTCTCTGATCAAACGGCAGATTAAATCCTGATATTCAGCCCGGGACAGGCTGCCGATCCAGTTTAAAACCTCTGCCAGATCGGGNTANTCAGCNAACAGGCTGACAGNGGTGAAGTCAANGCTGTGGTNGCGGGCCTCTTCCAGCTTNTCCTGGAGCTCAGGACGGTGTTTTAAAATCAATTTGAGCTGCTCCTGAGGCAGATTTACCAGCTCACTGCGCAGAAAGTTCGCCAGGTAGCCAAAATCATTGAGCCAGAAATACTGCAGCAGCTGGTAGAGCGGCCAGACCGCCTTATTTTCCAGGAGATTGCCCTGAGCAGGCAGAATGTAGGGAATATCCTCTTCAGCCAGACAGTCGGCAATCTGCTGCAGTTCCCTGTTGCGGCGGGCTATTACAGCCACCCCCCGATAATCTGGAAAATCTGCTTTGATCCTCCGGGCAATAGCCTGAGGCAGATCGCTGACAATCCGCCGGTTATGCTCTCGAATTTTTTCCTGCTTCTCTTTGCTGTAATTTTGAAAGGTTTTTGTGTTTTCGTTGAGCCTGGCGGCAGAACCGCCCAGCAGAACTGCAAAATAGCCCTGGCCGGCAGTGGCAGCAGGATCAACCTTCTGATAATCCCAGCCTGGATGAAGATCAAGGAAAAAGTCATTAACAAAGTCTATGATTATTCGGTCACTGCGGTAGCAGACTGGGAGATTTTCTGTTTTGGCTTTAATCATCTCCGGCAGTCGGACAAAAAGCTCCTTCTCTCCTCCCCGCCACTGATAAATCGACTGCTTGGCATCACCAACAGCAATAAAATTTCTTTCCTGCTGGAGAAATTTCTCCAGAATCTTCCACTGAAGCACGCTGGTATCCTGAAATTCATCGATAAAAAGAGACTTAATCTCTGTCCCGGCCAGCCGCGATAAAAAGCTGCCGAGCTCTGTCTCTCCTTCAGCGCCGGCCAGAGCATTCTCCTGGCTGACGAGATATTTATAGACATAGTTGCTGATATCACTATAGGTAAATCTGCGCTTTTTGAAGGTCAGGCGATCATATTCCGCTACCACCATTTCAGCCAGCTCCAGCACCGCCTTCTCCAGGGGAATGACCTCACGGTTAAAGATTCGGCGGGCCAGCTCCCGCTGAAATTCTCGATAATATTCTTCCAGCTCCACCTCGGTGATTTCTCCAGAATCAGCTGAGGGGACCCGGCGGCTGTTCCAGAAGGTATTCTGCCCCAGCAGTGTCGGCCAGTGCTTGAGCAGCAGTTCCTGACTTTCCTGACGGTCCTCTCCCTGACAGCTTCGCTGATAATAGCTCCAGATATTGGCCTGATAATTCCTGTTGACCCAGCCCTCAGTGAGCTCTGCTCCTCGAGCTGCGGCAACCTGCTCCAGCAGCTCCAGACAACAATCCAGCGGCCGCAGGAGATCAGAGGTCTCCAGAGGCTGGCGCTCTTCTCTCTCTTCCAGAAAGAGAAATTTCCAGCGGTCAGCAACAATCCTCTCGAGATAGTTCCTGGCAGATTTCAGATCCCGCCTGACCTTAATGCCCAGCAGATTCTCAAGCTTCTCAAAGGCCGATTCCTGCTGCAGCAGCCTGGTTAAAACGGCATCAACTATCTCCTGATTATCGCTGGTTTCGGTTATCTTATATTCATAGATTCCCAGGGCAGGGGCAACCAGGGATTTGAAAAGCTGATTGGTAAAACTGTCGATGGTATAGATGTGAACAGCATCCTTTTCCAGCAGCATCTTCTCCCGACAGCTGCGCAGTCTTTCCGGCTGCCAGCTGATTTCGGGATGGAGCTTTTTAAGCTGCTGCCAGAGTTCTGAATTCTGACCTCCCTTTTCCAGCTCGATCAGCTGAGCAAAGATCCTTTCCCGGGCTTCGGCAGTGGCTTTACGGGTAAAGGTCAGCACGGCAATTTCCTGAAAATCCTGGCCCTGAAGCAGGGCCGCCAGGTATTCCAGGGAAAGACGGTAGGTCTTACCGGTGCCGGCGCTGGCTTTCAGGACTCTTCTGCTGCCTCTGCTCTCTCTGATTGGACTGCTGCTTCTGCTGCTCCCGCTGTCAGAAGTTGAACTTTTGCTTCTGCTGTTTCTGCTGTCAGCGGCTGAAGGAAAATTCTGGCTGCTTTTCATCGGCTATCACCTTCCCGGCAGATTGCAGTATAGCTGCACCAGCGGCAGCCTGAGCTCTTGGAATATCTGGTACTGGTAACAAAAGCTGTCAGCTCCTCCTCAACCTCACTGCCAAATTTAACTTCCGAACCAGGGGGTTCCCCGGCAAAGATGTTCTCCAGCACCAGATAGATAAATTTGTGAATTGGTTTTGCCTCTCTAAGGCTCTGCCTGAGCAGCAGAGCATAGTAATTGAGCTGATCCCGGTGGTCATTCCTGATGCGGCTGCTGCTTTTAAAATCAACGATTATTTTTTCAGCTTCAGTCTCCAGCAGCAGATCCAGTCTGCCGGTGAGATAAAAATCCACCAGCTCTGAGGTAAAGTAGGGCTTGTTTTTAAGGCCAGGCGGGGTAAATTCTGTTTTAAGTTCTTTAAATTCTGACCTGGACCTCCTGAAGGGTGACTCCGGATCTTCGGGAAATCTTAACAGGGATTCGATCAGGGCCTCCCTGACCACCAGCCGGTAATATTTTTTGAAACGGTGGTCAATCTTGAGCCGGTAATCATCCAGGACCTGATCAACTGTCCCGGCTACCTGATTTCTCTCCATTCTCAGGCTGTTATCCCCCATCCTGCTCAGCACTCCCTCCGCCAGATCATGGACCAGCGAGCCGAAGGTCAGGGCATTGAGATCGCTGTCAAAATCACCCAGGGTTTCAGGAAGCTGAAAAAGTTCCTGACAGAGAAAGCGAAAATAACAGCTCCGCAGGGTGTTAAAACTGTAAAAACCCAGATTTAAACCCTGAGAGGGAAAGTCCTCTGTTTCAATCAGCGGGCCCTCTTCAACAGCAATCTCTTCAGCACTGCTTATCGGCAGGTCGGGAATGCTGGCTGTTCTGACGGGAATGTCACTGCTCTCAACGATATTTTGGGGCTTCTCTGCGGGAGGAATCTCCGCCAGCAGCGAGGAAAAGAACTCTCGGTAATGGCGGCGGCCGACAGGGGCCTCCTGATATTCCAGTCCCTGCCTGAGTTTAAGCTCCTCGAGAAAGGCCCCCGGACTTTCATTGCTGCGCTGATTTTCCAGAGCCAGCACTTTAGCCCCTTCAGCTGTCAGAAGATGACGGAAAAAATAATAGCGCTGGGCTTTTCTTTCATCTGCCGGGGTTGGCAGTCCGATCTCTTCCCGCTGTTCCTCGGTCAGCAAAAACTCCGTGGCTCTCGAAACTGAGGGCAGCCAGCCGGTGCTGGCATTCAAAATTATCAGCTGCTGCCGCTGCCGCTGTGGGGCAGAAAAAAGATCATCCAGCTTGAGTTCTGCTCTACCTCTGGCCGTTTCAGGCAGAGGTTTGAGCTGCTTGAACTCCAGATACTGCAGCAGACGGTCCAGCAGACCCAGAGCAGGGTTCTGATAATATCGGGACCAGCTGCTAACCAGCCCCAGATCCTCAATGGCAGTAAGCTCCAGCATTCCGTCATAAAGCTGATCGAGATCATTGAGATAGCGGCTGCTGGAGAGAACTGAAAAGTCTAACCGATCCAGATAATCAATCAGATCACCCATCTTTTTCAACTTCTGGAGTTTTTTGAGTTCAATCAGCACCGGCTGAAGAGAGGGCACTCTCCGCCGGGAAAGCTGACTGTCGAGATAGAGGTAATTATCCTTGAGCAGATCTCGCACCTGAGCAACCACCTGCTCCGGCAGCTTAAAATATTCCCGAAAAGAGGGTTTCCCCAGGGCATAGAGCAGAGCGGTAAGCCTGATATCATCGGAATCCTGAGGCGATTCTGCCAGAATCTGATAGAGCGATTTTAAAAAGCGGTAGATCTGACAGCGGCGGTACTTTTCCCGCCGGGGCATCTTAACCCGGGCTGGCGAAAGCAGGCGCTGATAACCGGTATCCCGACAGCGGGGCGTCAGCATCTCTGTCTGCTGGAGACCCTGATTTTCAGCCAGCCTGAGAGCTGAAAGCAGCTGCAGGGCATCCTCCTCTGCTGTATAAAGCTTGAGCCCGTCAGGATTGAGGCGGCCCGGCCAGGCTTTTTCCAGAGTCAGGCCGGCAAATTCCAGCTCAGCCTCAGCAAAATCTCCTGGTGGCAGCTGCAGATAGAGCTCAACATCGAGATGATTATCGGCCTTCCGCAGGAGACCCTTCTCCAGAGGAGTCAGCTCAATTATGTTAAGCAGGGCCACCCTGTTAAACTGCTCAAGAGGCCCGGGAGAGAAATTTTTCAGAGAGTATTCCAGGCTGACATCAGTAAAACCGTTTTCAGACAGCCGCTTAAGATATCTCTCCCGGAGCTTCTGAAAAAGTTGGAATTTTTCCCGCCGCCAGCCCTCCAGTTCAGGCAGTTTATCAATTTGCAGCTGGTAATCCGCCAGTTCCTGATAAAACTGGTGAAAGCGGGAGGCAAAATCAATGATATCGTTGTAGCTCTCAACCCTGAGGCGGGATTTTTCCTCGTCGGTTAGAAGCTCAAAAAGAATGACAGCCAGTTTCTCCTCCCGCAAGGTAACCTGATCGGTTGCCAGCAGCCTCTCTTTAAAAGCTGAGAGGGTGAGAAATTCACTCCGGGGTGTCAGGGGCTCAAGCTGATTCTGATAGCTCCCTCTGGCCAGCTCCAGATTGCCGGCCCGTTCATCATCAGCCAGGTAAAGCGTCGGCGTTAAATCTACTGCCCGTTGAAAAATATCTTCGCAAAAATCAAGGTGGATTATCTCCAAGATGGCTGCTCCTTTCTCTTTCTGTTGCTTTCTCTCCCTATCCTTCCCTTTATAAATCCCTTTAATATGCCCTCTAATATGCCTTCCAGGATGACTTTATTAAGATGACATTTAGTATACCCTTTACCATATCCATCAAAAGCTCATTTATATATTTCCCGTAATAATTTCTCTTCTTACCCGTAATAATTTCTCTTCTTAATTGTAACTTCCATAAGGGTTATCGTTATATTTATTAATTATTTATTATCAGCCATTCTCCTGCAAAATATATAAAGGGCATAGAGCAAATATATAAAGAGCAGAGGGCAATATCTTTGGCAAATATATAAAGGCCCAAAGTTTATATATTAATTTTATCTGGCTAAAACAAATAACCCTGAGCTCAAAATTCCGGTCAAATCGATTCTGAAGCTGTCTTCCAGTCCTGATACTCTTAATCAACTCCCCTCTGGTGAATAACAGCAATTTATTTTCAGAGTTTGAGGTATCAATATAAAGGATTTCGGCTATAAATCAATAATATTATTAACAGACGGAGAAAAGCAAATTTGCTTTAATAAATTTGGAAGGCGGAGGAAAGGCCTTCTATTTCGGGAGGAGATATATTTGATAGCCTTTGGAGGAGATTTTGACCAGTTAGAGGATGATTTTAAAAAGATGGTAGAAAGCGTGGGGGAATGTCTCGATGATGCTCTTAAAGCCATAATTCTCTACCTCAATGAAGGAGAAAGCGAAGAGGTCCGCAGGCTTAACAAAAAAGTCAACGCCAGCGAAAGCCGGGCTGATGATTACCGCAGAAATATTATCAGAAGCATTCTTAAGGGCTCCCTGATGCCCAATACCCGAGCAGATATTTTAAATCTGGTTGAAGCTATCGATGATGTCGCAGATAATATGGAAGATGCCCTGGAGGGGATTATCTTTTTAAATCTCGATTTCTGCTGCATCAATGAGGATAAGTTTTTAGAGATTATGGAGCTGATAGAAAAACAGTATGCCGAAATGAGAGAGGGTTTAGACCTGTTATTTACCGATATGAATCAGGCTCTGGTATATGCCCGGAAACTGGAAGAAATCGAATCCGAAATAGATGATATTGAGGAAAGCCTGATTAGGGAAATCGGTCAGATACCCGATATCACCACCGCCGAAAAGATTATCCACCGCCAGCTGATAAAAAACGTCTCTGATATAGCCAACATCATAGAGAAGGTGGGGGATCATATCGAAATAATCGTTTCCGTTAGAAAGGCCTGAAGGAACGAGCAATTTATTTCCAAAAAAACTAAAAAATCAGCCGGCTGCTCAGCTCTCCTTGAATTATATTTTAATTGACATCCTGGGAATTGCCGTCAGCAGCCAGCTGTTAAATTCTCTATAGGTTATTCTGCCAGCAGGAATATCAAGGTATCTGTCGATAATCTGAGGCCTGCTGATAAAGCTGTCCTGGAGAATCTCAGGAATATTATGAAACATTCTGGCAAGTTTTAAAGAATAGCTGAGATTGCAGCCGAATTCCTGCTCACAGGCTTTTACATAGCTCCTGAGAGAACTGCTCTCCCCCTTTCCGGACAAAATTTCCTGGACTGCTGCAGCAGCCAGCTGACCGGATCTGATAGCATAGGCTATACCCTCACCTATTAAGGAATCTACAAAGCCGGCGGCATCTCCTGCCAGCATAATTCTTTCTGAGTGAAGTTTTCTCTTTATACCCCCCGCTGGTATAAGGTGGCCCTTTAATTGATACTCACCCTTAAAACCATTCTCCCTGAGGAATGTTTTCATAATTCCTTTTAAGTCCGGAGTGCTGCCGGCCAGGCCTGCCAGTCCAACGGAATAATAATTATCATGGGGAAATATCCAGCCATAGCCCCTGGGGATTAATCCAAAGTGAATATTTACCGCCCTGGATAGAGAGCTGTCTATAACTTCATTTTTTTCCGGAATCTCGGTAACCAGGCAGATTCCTCTCTGCTCCTTCTTGGCTTTTTTCCTCACCAGTCTTTTTAAGTTCCCCCGGGCTCCCTCAGCGATAATTACATATTTTGCCTGATAGTGATTATCTGCAGTAAATACTTCAACCCGATTCGACTTCTCCTCACAGTTAATTACCCTTTCCCCGGTAATGATATCAATGCCGGTTTCCCGGGCTTTCTCCAGCAAAAAATCATCAAAAATGTTTCTGGAAACCAGAGTTGCTACCCGATAATCTTTCTGCAGNTCGATCGCCTGTTCTTTCCTTTTATCAGCGAACTGAACTTTGACTCCAAAAATCTCCCTTTCTGCAATCCTGGAGGGAATTGTAAAATTCAGATAGGATCTGGCCAGATTGGATAAACCTCCAGCACAGGCTTTATAACGGGGAAAGGTTTCCTTTTCTAAGAGCAGAGTTTTCAGATCCAGCTCTCCTGCCAGCCTGCCAGCTGAGGAGCCTGCAGGCCCACCACCGACAATCACCAGATCATACATTTAAATTCCCCCCTAACCTTTCAACGTGACATTATCCCCTCCAACAGGTTCTTTCATAGGTTTTTTGACATTACTCGGCCAAATCTGATTAAGCCTTTCCCCTTTGCCAGAAAAAACCCGCTCTCTAGAAGCTGTCGCCCTCAGCAGGGACAATGCAGATAAACTCAAAAATCTCTTCTCCGGTATTTTCAAAATTATGCCTGAGCCCGGCAGGAACAAAGACATAGGAACCTCTCTCTAAAGGAAAACCTGACTCCTCGGTTATCACTGCTCCCTCCCCCTCCAGTACAAAAACCCAGTGAGGCCAGTCATGCTGATGACGAAAGGTCTGTCCCCCTTCTTCCAGAGTAAAAATTCTCATAACATGGCTGTCCCAGTTATCAGCTGGAGAAAAAACCACCCGCTTTTTGGTATTAAGGGCATGCTCTTCATCCACTTCTCTGGCGGCAAGCTCATCTTTTCTGCCAATTTTAATTTCCACAGCTATCAACTCCCGGTTAAATATTTTAGATAAGATTCAGCCTTTAGATAAAATCCAGCCTGGAAATCTTGTTATGCTGGTTTCTCCCTGATTTTATTATATCGATTTTGCCGGCTCTTAACAACTCTGCTGGCAGCCATATTATTCCAGCATTATTATTCCTGCATAGTTAAACGACTATTTCCCACCTGAAAATCGCAGCCTGAAGATGTTATCAATCTATCCTGTCTATTCTTCTTTGAATCCGGGAAATTGTTTCCTGATCCAGGCGGTATTTTCTATAGAAAATAAAGGCCATAATTATAAAAAACATTCCCCCGACAGCCAGCATCAATCCCATCAGCATCAAAGTCTCTTCGGGTTGAAAATCCCGGGCGGCATCAAAGCCAATCAGATCGAGAAAAATCCCCAGCAGCAGGATGGCAATAGACTGCGAGGTCTTGTAGGCAAAGGTAAGCCCTCCATAATAGATGCCCTCAAGTCTGACGCCATTTCTCAGCTCTGCCACATCAATAATATCTGCCACCATGGAAGCCGGCAGGGTAAAAAGCCCCCCGGTTCCAAAGCCTGCCAGGATAGCATAGGGCAGCAAAAGCAGGTAATTTTCTCTTATCTGAGCTCGATAAAAAACAGCTGCCAGCAGCAGCAGACCGGCCAGTAAAGAAAGCCCCAATCCCAGGAGAGCAGCAGGTTTTTTATCCAGCCTGGCCGAAATTTTAACCCAGGGGGGCTGAGAGAGAATACTTAAAATAAACTGCGTTCCCACAATTATAGCAATTTCAGTATTATTCATGCTAAAGGTAAAGGTAAATACATGGAGTCCCAGGGCGGCAAAGAGAGCGACAGTCAGATTGGTAAAGAGATATCCCAGAACCACTGCCCGGTAATCAAAGTTCTTCAGGGCATTAACCAAATCGATAACAACCCCCCTCAGGGCGCCGCCAATACCCCTGGTCAACCTCATACTCTCTTCCTCTTTGATCTGATAAAGCCGGGGAATATATTTAAAGGTGATAAAAAACGTCAGCAGACCCAGGGCCAGCATTATGAGGGAAGAGGCCAGGCCAAGATTACGGTAGGATTCTGGATTTAACTGTCCCAGGGGATATTCAGGAGTGGGACCGAAGAAGAGGTAAAGCCCCAGAGCGCTGGCTAAGAAAATGCCCAGAATGAAAAAGACCGTTCTGATAGCCTGGATTGAAGTGCGTTCGTTATAATCGCAGGATAATTCTGCTCCCATGGCAACATAGGGCGTGCTAAATATGGTCAAAAAAGTCTTTACCAGAATTACTCCTGTCAGCAGCCAGATAAATTTAATGTTAAGAGGCAGCTCCGGCGAGATTACCCAGAGGTAATAATTGAAGAGGGCGGTAAAAAAAGCACCCAGCAGCAGATAAATATGCCTCCTCCCCAGAGAAGACAACCGGGTCCTGTCTGAAATATAACCCATAACCGGATCGGTAAGGCCATCCCAGATAATGCTGATACCCACTGCCAGCCCAACCAGCAGTCCGGGAATATTTAAAACTGCTGTAGCGTAAAAAACGATATAGGTATTCAGCGCTTGAAATATTATCCCGCTGCCCAGATTTCCTGCCCCGTAACCGAGCTTGTCATTGAAGGGGATATTTTTCAGAGGCTGATAATTTTTTTCCTCCATGCCAATCGCCTTCCCGGATGAGCAAAAATTTTGGATGCTCCCCGATTTCAGTTAAATAATCAGCTAAGAATCGCCGGGGTTTGTAAAATTATACTCTATTATACCATATAAATTCTGAGAAGTGCAGGTGTAATTGTTCACAAAAATTACACATTTTATTTTTAAATTTATCAGATATAAACCAATATTATTTTAAACTCCGGCCACATTATTAACATATTTATCAGTTATACTAATTTTGCAAGATGAGAAAGACAAAAAATTCTTCATGGAGGTGCGAACAATGAGAAAATATCATAAGTTTGTTGCCCTGGCTCTTGTCCTGACCCTGGTTGTCTTCGCAGCAGCTGCCTGTGGTGTCCCTGATGAAGAAGAGTTTGAAGAGCTTGAAGAGGACCCCATAGAAGACGATTTTGGTCTGGAAGATGACATTTCTCAGGAACTGGTAGAGTTTAACCAGGAAGTACCTGCAATTAGCTCTCTGGTTTAGCAGCAATGGTATAGTAAAAATAATTGAGAACTGACAGCTGAGACTTGCTAAATCCCGATAGATTTCAGGGTATCCATGAACAAATTTATTTCCAGCAACTAAAAGTATCCTTCCCACCAGACAAACAGAATCACAGCCAGGCAGATGAATACGGCAAAAATTGCAGCTGATAATAAACCAGCTGGAAACAGAACAGCCCGCCTTGATCGGCGGGCTGATTTTATTTTTAATTTTGCTTTAATATAATTTTTAATTTTGCTTTAATATAATTTATTCATAATGCTCCTGAATATGATTTTCCTGGATATGATCCGTAATAAGCCCCTGGATATCTTCTGAAATAAGCTGCTTGATCTCGGGGTGTTAGCTCCTGCAGCTTTCTCTATCATAGCTTTTCATTACTTCTTTAAAGCTCTCTACCAGCCCGGGATCAAACTGGCTGCCGGCCAGCCTCTCTATCTCAGCCAGAGCTTCTTCCTGCGAGAACCTTCTTCCCCTGATATTGTCTCCGGTCATTACTTCGTAGGCATCCAGGATGGCAAAAACTCTGGCAAGATAGGGGATTTCCTCTCCGGCCAGACCATTGGGATATCCCCTGCCGTCCCAGCGTTCGTGATGGGAAAGAACTTCCCGGGCTACCGGGGCAAATTCTTCAGCAGCTGAAGCAATTCTAAAACCCTTATCAGAATGGACCCTGATCTGCTTCCATTCTGCTTCAGTCAGAGGACTACTTTTAAAGAAAATATGTGAGGGGATAGAAACTTTACCTATATCATGCAGATCAACCAGTAATTTTAGTTTCTTAATTTCTTTTTCTGACAGTCCCAGTTCCCTGCCAAATTCATCTGAGAGCTCCTTCAAACGTCCCAAATGCTCCTCTGTCTCATCACTTTCCTGATGGAGAGTATCAAGGAGCCCATTAACCACTCTGCTTTTAGTGCTTCTGCTCACTCTTATTTTATTTTGATACATGTTATTGTCAGCTTCTTTTAGAATCTCTTCAATCTTTTCCTGGCTTTTTGTCTTGGTGGCAGTTCCTACACCAATAGAGACAGGAATAGTGTGGTCTCTTGTCTCTTCGCATCTATCCTCAATCCTCTCGACTATCTTTAAAGCCTCTTCCCGGCTGGTCCGGGGCAGGAGGATGGCAAATTCATCCCCGCCAAAACGGGCCAGAATATCTTCTGAACGCAGGGTTTCCTGCAGCAGTTTAGCCGTTGCTTTTAATACCTGATCGCCCTTATTATGACCGTAACTGTCATTTATGACCTTTAATCCATTTAAATCTGTCATTATAATGCTTAAGGGCAGCTGTCTTTCGGTATCCAGCCTGTTTAGCTCTTCTTCAAAAAATCTGCGGTTGTAGGTATCGGTCAGCTCATCATGGTAGCTTTTATAAACAATGCCCTTTCGATATCTAATCTGTTCCAGGGCGGTTGTCATATGAGCAATCAAAAGCTCAGATAACTCCAGGTCCTGGCGGGAAAAGGCATTTTTGCTGGTTGCCACTGCCTGAAACACTCCCAGATCTTTGATCGGCAGACTTAAAGCTGATTTATATTTACTGCTGGCCGGCCGGGCATGGGGGTTTTCTTCCAGATCATTTACCAGATAGCTCTCTCCTGTCTCTAAAGTCCGCCCTGCCAGACCTTCAGTAATGGGCACCTCCATTTTGGTCTCGACTGCCGCCGCTGCTGAAGTCGCCTTCGTCACTATTAAGTCATCTTCTACCAGGCTGATGTCACAGAGGTTAAAATCCAGAATATTTTCTGCCGCTTCAATAGTAATTTCCAGGGCTTCTTCTTCAGACTGACAGTCACTTAAGAGCAGTGCTGTCTGGTGAAGCTGCTGTACAATATTCTTCTGCTCCACAACCTGCTGCTGAGCTCTTTTCAGCTCGGTAATATCAATATGTGTTCCCACAATCTTATTGCCGGGGCGGCCCTTTTCATCAGGAATAGCACTGCCCCGGGAAAGAATCCAGACCCAGTCTCCCTGGCGATGCTTCATACGGAAGGTGCTTTCATACATCCCGCTGGAGCCGCTCTCCAGATACCCGGCAAAAGCACTGCTGGCCCGCTCCTGATCCTCGGGATGAATCAGATCAATCCAGGCTTCCTGAAGGTTGGGCTTTCCTGAGAAATCAAATTCCTCTCGCTGCCGACCCAGCATGGTGAAATACTCCCGGCTGCACCAGAGATAGTCCGATTCCCTGTCATACTGCCAGGCTCCGGTATTGGAGACCTTGATAAAGGTCTTAAATCTTTCAGCTTCTTCCTTCAGCTGCTGTTCCATGTTCTTTTTAACAGTTATATTCCTGACAATAGCCAGGGCCAGTTCCTGAGAACAGGGCAGAACACGGCTTTCATAGTAATTAATTCCCTGCTTATAGGGCAATTCAAATTCAAATATCTCGGTCTCGCCGTTATTAAAAACCCTTTCCAGCACCTCTTCAGCCTCAGCTGCAGAGTCAGCCGGCAGCAGCTGAGCTACTCTGCGATTGACTATGTTTTCTAAAGGTATGACTAAATTTTCCGGGTCATTTATTCGATAATCCACCACTACCCCTTCACTATTGAGCATTAAAAGCACATCAGGAATAGCATTGAGCAGTGCTTCATTTTCCAGGTGATATTTACTGGAACTATTATCGAGCGGCATACAGTTCCCCCCCAGCAGCTTGAAAACAGACAATAGTCACTGCAAATTTGCAGTATCTTCAAAGCTTAATAGTATTTTAAAGAAGCCGTATAATTTACTTAAAAATGAAAAGCTTTAAGAATTTAACTTTCGGTTCACAACAACCAGCAACCCCAAAAACAGTCCTCATTTATAATGTTCTTCTCCAATTTAAAAATTCCTGCTATTTCCTGTTATTTTTATTTTTGTTGATTATTATAACCATTTCCAAAATTCTGCTGTCCCCTTTTCTCAAGAAGTTCAGCTCTCAACAAATTTTTTATGATTTTTTTATAATAGTTCCCTGGATTATCAAATTATACATCTGCTTTGATTGCTGTCAGATCTTGTTCCGCCCGGCTGGTTAAATAAATTCTCAGGTTAAAATTGATTCAATAATTTAAAATTGCTTCAGTAATATAATGATAGAATCTGCAGGAAATCAGGATTTTATGCTCAATATTAATTATAACCGGAATAATAACTTAGAGCAGTTTCTGTTAGACTTATCTGGCAAAATTACCTGGCATCAGCCAGGGAAAAATTATTTAGCAGCAGCCAAGGAAAGGAAGGTAGTAATGAAAAAAATAAAAATTGACAGCTTCACCGATTTTAGGTTCCTGGCAGAGCCCCGCTTTTCCCCTGACGGAAGGCGTCTCTGTTTTCGGGTGACAGCAGCGGATCAGGAAGAAAACGAATATAACTCCCGGCTCTGGATCTATGATTTTGAGAGCGAAGCCGGTAGTGAACTTTTCCAGCTTACCTCCGGAGATAAAGATGTTAGCTTTGCCTGGCTCGATGAGGAAAAAATTATCTTTACCTCAGAAAGGGAAGAAAAGGAAGAGGAAAGGCTGCTGCCCAGGACGGAATTCTACCAGATCAATGTCACCGGAGGTGAAGCCCGGCATTTCTTAAATATTTCTCAAAGTGTCCAGGATTTTAAGGCAGATGGCAGGGGAGGTCTGATTTTTACTGCCAGCAAGGATCTCCGGGAACGAGATGAAGATAAGCTTAAAGAGGAAAAGGATTTTGAGGTGCTGGAGGAGATCCCCTTCTGGGCAAACGGTAAAGGTTTTACCGATCATTACCGCAACCATCTCTACCGGCTGAATTTGGAAACTGAGGAGATCAGCGAACTTATTGGCGGGAAATATAATATAGAGAACTTTGCTCTTACTGAGAAGGGCAGCAGGATAGCCGTCAGCCTGAAATATTTCCAGGACAAAGCTGATACAGTCAGCAATATTTACCTCTATAACCTGGAAGATAAAGCTTTAACCCGGCTGACTGAGCGGGAATGGGCTGTCGCTTCACTGGATTTTCAGGATGATGAAAATCTGGTTTTTGCAGCCAACGAGATGGAAGATATCGGCCTGAACTCCAATCCCGATCTTTTCCGGCTCAACATTGTTTCCGGCGAAATTGAGCAGCTGACCCATAAACTTGACAGAAGNCTCTGGACNTCGGTCGGCAACGACTGCCGCCACGGCAAGGGCCAGACCAGCACCTGTGAGGCCGANAAATATTATTTTCTCAGCACCGAGGANTATAATACCTATCTTAACTGCCTCAATCTGGAAGATTCCAGTTATAAAGTGGAAAGGATTATTTCCCGGCAGGGAACAGTTGATATGTTTGATGTCAGCCAGGACCGGATTGTCTTTGTCGGTTTCCGGAATGATAAACTCCAGGAGCTCTATCTCTTCCAGCAGGGTGAGGAAAGGCAGCTCAGCAGCTTCAACCGCGAAGTTCTGGCCGATAAAACTGCTGTCACTCCGGAATATTTTCAGGTTGAAGCCTCCGACGGCTGCAAGCTCGATGCCTGGATTATGAAACCGGCGGATTATCAGGACGGAGAAAAATATCCGGCGGTTCTGGAAATCCATGGCGGCCCCAAGACTGTCTATGGCACCATCTTTTTTCATGAATTTCAGGTGCTGGCAGCAGCCGGCTATGCCGTGATTTTCAGCAATCCCCGGGGCAGTGATGGTCGGGGTAATGAATTTGCTGATATCAGGTCAGCCTACGGCAGCCGGGATTATCAGGATCTCATGGAGGTTACCGATGCCGCCCTGGAACGCTTTGATTTTATTGACAGAGATAAGCTGGGGGTAACTGGAGGATCCTACGGAGGCTACATGACCAACTGGATCATCGGTCAGACCGACCGCTTTAAGGCTGCTATCTCTCACCGCAGCATCGCAAACTGGATCTCGATGTTCGGCACCACCGATATCGGCTACTATTTCGTTGAAGATCAGTATCAGGGCGCCACTCCCTGGTCCGGGATGGACAAATTATGGGAGGGCTCGCCGCTCAAATATGCCGACCGGGTCAGCACTCCTACTCTTTTTATCCATTCGGAAGAGGATTACCGCTGCTGGCTGACTGAAGGACTGCAGATGTTCACTGCCCTCAAGTATCACGGAGTGGAAAGCAGGCTCTGCCTTTTCAAAGGGGAAAATCACGAGCTTTCCCGCAGCGGCAGGCCTAAAAGCCGCATCCGCCGGCTTAAGGAAATGCTGGACTGGTTTGATAAATACCTCAAATAGCTGAAAGCTCAGGCTAAATTATCTCCCGGCAGGCCTTGAGAACCTCATTGATATCGGGGAGTTCGTCCAGGTTATAGACCTTTGTCCAGACTACCGCACCCTCCGGGTCTAACAGAATATTGGCCCGGCGGGAAAAACCTTTGCTGGGAAGATAGACTCCCATCATCCGGGCGGCAAAACCCAGGGGATAAAAATCCGAGAGGATTTTCAGCTTTTTCAGACCCAGTTTTTCCGCCCAGGCTTTTTTGCCGGGAACCGGATCGACGCTGATGCCGAAGGGGATTATCTTTAATTCTTGAAATTCATCAAAGTGTTCTTCCAGGGACTGCATCTGGCCGGCACAGGTGCTGGTCCAGGCCAGTGGATGAAAGGACAGCAATTTATAGTTTTCCTGATAATCACTGAGATAAACATCGTTATTATCCTGGTCAGGAAGCACAACTGCATTGGGATTCTTGCCTATTTTGATAACCATGCTATTACCTCCTTTTTTTGATTATCTCTTGTAGTGTTCATGCCTGCCGTGATAGGCTTCTGGCTGCATTTTCTCCCGCAGTTTCTGGATCTGCTGTTCACTTAAAGGTTCAAAGTTGCGAGCTATCTCCAGATTCTGCTCCAGAACTTCAAAGGAGTCTATCCCGCTAACCAGAGTGCTGATCGGCAGGGAAAGGGCATAGGAAATTGCTTCCCTGGCGGTGACATTGATCTCACTTTCAAAAATGCTTCCTCCCACCAGGCTCTTCATACCGATTACCGCCATCCCTCGCTCCCGGGCCTGGGGGAGAATCTGTTTCTGAAAGCTGCGGTAATGATAATCCAGGAGATTGACGGGAATCTGTACCGTATCCCAGTCTGTCTCAAGTTCCAGCATCTCCTGATGGAGTTTGGGCAAACGGTGACCGGTAAAACCCAGGTATCGTATTTTGCCGGCTTCCTTTGCTTCCAGAGCTGCCTCCAGGGCGCCTTCTGCTGCTATCTTTTCTGGTTCACCTTCATGAACAATTTCATGAAACTGCAGCAGGTCAATATAATCAGTTTTAAGCCGCCTGAGGCTATCATTAAGCTGTTTTTCAAATCTCTTCCGGTTTCTGCCGTGATTTTTGGTCATGAGAAAAACTTTGTCCCGGTAGCCGTTCTCCAGAGCTTTACCCATAATTTTTTCGCTGAGGCCCTGATGATAACACCAGGCATTATCGAGAAAAGTTATCCCGTTATCTACTGCCTCTCTGATCAGCTGAATCGACTCGTTTTCAGGAAGCTGTCCGATATGATAGCCGCCCAGACCTAAAATCGAAACCTTTTCGCCGGTTGCTCCCAGTTCTCTAACAGGAAGCTGTTCTTTGCTCATCCTTGTCACCCCTTCTTGGTTGTAAATACAGGTTTTGCAGACATTTTCTGTAAGTTAATTCAACTATACTACAGACCGGGCTGGATTTCAATCTTCTATTTAACCAGGTAAATTAAATCATAAAGGTTCAGTAATAATATCAGCGGGGGCTCCTTCCGGTAAGAGCTAAAAGTCCGGGCGTCCGAGCGGGCCATTCCTGTAATTTTTGCCCGGGAGCGAGAAAGGAAGCTTATTGAACTATTTTAGAAAATTTAACTCAGCAGAACTGGAGGGCTAGCTATGGAGCTATTAATCTGGATTGGAATTTTTATCTGTCTGTCTCAGTCAGGTTCACTAGCCGGACTTAATCTGGCCTGCTTTTCGGTAAGCAAGCTCAAGCTGGAACTGGAAGTTGAAAAGCAGAATGAAGCAGCCCGCAGGCTGCTGGAACTGCGAAAAGACTCTAATTTTCTGCTGGTTTCGATACTCTGGGCCAATGTAGCCTTCAATGTGCTGCTGGCTTTACTTTCTGGCTCTGTCCTAAGCGGAATCATGGCTTTTCTTTTCTCAACTGTAGTAATAACGCTTGCCGGGGAAATTCTCCCTCAGGCCTATTTTTCCCGCAGTGCCATCAAAATAGCTGCCAAATTGTCTCCTCTGATAAAAGCATATCAGCTGCTTTTCTATCCTATAGCCAGGCCTACAGCCCTGATTCTTGACCGCTGGCTGGGAAAGGAAGCTATTACCTACTATAAAGAAAGCGATCTGCGGGAACTGGTTAAAATGCACATGAATTCCACCCGCACGGAAATTGAACCCATGGAGGGGCGGGGAGCGCTGAACTTCCTGGCTCTGGATGACCTGCCCATAGCTGCAGAAGGGGAGCCTGTTGATTTCGACAGCATTATCCAGGTCAAATTTGAGAATCTCAGACCGGTTTTTCCTGAGATAAGCTCTGATACTTCCGACGCTTTTCTCCAGCAGGTTCAGTCTTCCGGGAAAAAATGGGTCATACTTGTCGATGAAAACGAAGAGCCCGGGATGGTTATGAATTCCGATAAATTTATCAGGGAAGCCCTTTTCGACCACGACAACTTAAATCCCTACCGGCACTGCCATCGACCTATTATCATCAGAAGCGAAGAAACCAATTTAGGACAGGTTATTCCCCGGCTTAAGGTTGAACCGGAGCACTGCAGTGATGATGTTATTGATGATGACATTATTTTGTTATGGTCCGAGCACAAAAAAATTATCACCGGCTCAGATGTTCTTGGGCGGCTGCTAAGGGGCATCACCAAAAATATCAAGATAGCTCCCCAGCCAAATATGGCCAGACAGTTAAAAAGTAAGTGAGAATCAATGTAAATGTCCTTTTCGTAATTTTCAGCGTTCTGCTCTTTCCTCCGGCAAATTCAGTTAATCACCCTGGAAGTAAAGGGAAATGTTTAGTAAAGATATCAATAATAAAATATCAAAAATAAAAATATTAATCAGGAGGCCTATCAGTCATGAAGGAAAAATTAAAGGGAAGCAACCCCGTGCTCCAGACCATGCTGAATCACAAATCAGTGAGAAATTACAAAGAGGAGATGCCTGATGAAGAGACTATTGAGAAGATTGTCAGGGCCGGACAGCAGGCCCCCTTTGTTTCCCAGCTCTACAGTATTCTGCTCGTCAGAAAGGGAGATAAGAATAATATAGCCTTCGATGCCCCCCTGCTTTTTACCCTCTGTGTTGATATTCATAAGCTGAAGAAAGTCATGGAAAAAAGAGACTGGGAGCTGGTGACCAATGATATCTCTCTGCTGATATT
>SL_5KL_010_SEDDRAFT_10000575_pt1 | contig 23635 bp, 14 predicted proteins | sample SodLakKL_010_SED_FD_9118 | JGI IMG/M metagenome (IMG submission 9118) | reverse complement strand
TGTGACTGTAGCACCGTCTACACCCAGGAAGCCTGTCCCGAGTCGAAGGTCAGTGTCTGTGCCGGTGAACGTGTTTCCGTGGATCTCGAGATTGTCTGCTTCACCGTTTATACCGATAGACACATCAGTGAAGGTATTGTACTTGATTTCAGTACTATCTCCGGGCTCGATACCGGTGGACCCGATATCTTCGATCGTATTGTTGGCGATGACCCCAAAACGCGGCCCCTCGATTCCGTTGCCGCTGGTTGCTGTCACATTATTGTAGCGAATCTCAGCCCGTTGTCCGGCCGTAATACCGTTTTCGTTGCCCGTTACGGTGTTGTGCTCGACGACGTTGTCCGGTGCGCTGGTACTGCCGAGGTCGATTCCTGCGCCACTGTTGTCCGTTACGGTGTTATTCGTAACCTCTCCATCGTCGCCGCCGGTCTGTTCGTACGTAATGCCGTCAGCATTTCTGTGTATCTCATTTGCATCGACGGTGAATCGGTCGTTTCGGTTCCCGAGATCGAGTCCGGCTCCACCGTTGTCGGTGACGGTGTTTCGGAGAACCGATGCGTCGTTAACTCGATTCGNAAACATGATCGCATCGNCGTCGTTCTCGTAGATGTGATTGTCAGCGATCAAGATACCGTGTGCATCCTCGTTCGACTGCGTCTGAATGCCGTCAACGGAATCGGTGATGGTGTTGTTGCGGAAGGTGAACTCCTCACCGGCGACGACCACGGCGGCATCACCGAACCCACCGCCGCTTCCTGTGTAGCCCTCAATCCGGAATCCTTCGACAGTCACGTCGTCGTCAGTGACCGTGATTGCACGCTCGAATCTGTCCCCACGGCCATCGAGAACCGCCCCACCGTCAGAAACACTCCGGAGCGTGAGTTCTTTATCAATCGTCAGCGACTCCTCGTAGGTGCCATCGCCGACGACAATCTCGTCGCCAGGCAGGGCAGCGTCGATCGCCGCCTGGATACTGTCTCCGTCCTGGACGCCGTCGACCAGGACTTCGACCTCGCCGACTGGTTCGCCGTCGACCTCGAGGTCGTAGACGCCCGGTTCAGCGAGCGGGATACTCAACCGCTCGGTGGCAGATGAGTTCCCATCGACGGTAATCGATTCGCTGACGCTGTCGACTTCGTTTTCGCCGTCGTACGCAACGAGTTCGCTATCAATGGTCTTCTCTCCCTCAGCGAGATTCACATACCGAACGTCGACACTTGCCACGCCCGCCTCCTCCGGGTTGATCGGTGCGTCGATTCGACTGATCACTGAGTCATGCAGGCGGTTCGTGTCGGCGAGGTAGATTGGCTCGTCTTCGGGGAGGATCGTAATGTTTCCAATCTCATCTCCCTCAATGAACGCCGTGTACTCGCCCGGCTCGTTGATCGAGTCGGTGACGGGAACGATCAGTTTCGTTTCCCCGGGATTGATCCCCTCACCGGGGCCTGCAAACGCCACTTCCTCTCGGCCCTCGAACGCCGGTCCCTCAAGTGCGAGTGTGTCGTTAACGGGACCTGAATCACCGTCTCCGAGGTTTGTCGCGTCATAGGAGACCTGTATCTTGTCCCCTTGCAACCGCGTATCAACGAAGAAAACATTTGAACGGAAGATCGGGTCATCCTCGTCGACGACGGTGATCGTCCCGATACCCTCCCCGTTAATTTTGGGGGTGTACTCACCGCTCTCCTCCGGTGCGGTCACGGTGAAGTCAACCGTATTTGTTCCAAATGCCGGCACCTCGATCTCTTCGTGGTATTCGGATCCGCCGAGTTCGAGCGTGTAGGTCGCCGAAGTGGTCGGGCCCCAGTCGTTCCTGACCGTCGCCGAGACCGTCAGTGGATCCTCGACGAACACACCCTCGTCGAACTCGACATCGACGAGTCTGGGCTCGAAATTCGGAATCTCGCCGGTCCACTTGTGGTGGTGTCCGCCGAGTATGGCACGGGAGTCGCTGCTCGACCCGGCCACGCTGGCGTCGACCGCCATGAGAGGCTCGCCACTGGCTTCCACGGCGATGTATGCAACGCCGTCAACGACGATCACTCTGCTTCGGTCCCCCGTCTCTACCGACCACTGCTCCTCGCTGCTGTTCGCGTCGAGTGCCCTGAACGCGTCTGATTCGGTCGTTTGTGGAGCAAAGAGCGTCCCATCAGCGACCGTCGGGGCGTCGAATACGGCATCCCCGTCCGACCAGCGCTCGCTTCCATCAGTCGAATTGAGCGCGTACAGTTCGTCATAGCCAACATAAACGGTCGGTTCGTTGTTCTCAGCGGCGACCGTCGGTGCGGTTGGGACCGTCGCAAAAGATTCCTGTGCGACGCTAAGGTCCTCCTGCCAGACCTCCTCGCCGTTAGTCACATCGACGGCCGATATGAATCCCGGGTCGTCGTCACTCGCGCTGTGGCTGACGTAGACGTGCCCGTCGGCGACGGTCGGCCCGCGCGCGATACCGATGATCTTCCCGGCGTCCCACATCCACTGTTCGTCACCAGTATTCGCGTTAACTGCGACCATGCCGCCACTGTTGACGGCGTAGACCGTTTCGTCGACCACGGTGGGACCGCTCAGAATTTCATCGGTCTCTTCTGACCACTTTTCCTCGCCGGTTTCGGCATCGAGTGCGGTGAGCAGGTAGCTGCTTGCGGAGATCCGTTCGACAGCATACACTGTCTCATCGCCGACCGAAACACCAGCACGAGCGTCGAACTCGGCGTGCCATTCGATCGTTCCAAGTCCGAGGTTGAGCGCGTAGACGCCGTCATCGGCGGTCGCATAGATCGTTCCGTCGGCGGCGGTCAGCTCGCGAGCGGAGATCTCCGTCGCCCACCGCTGTTCGCCGGTGCCGATGTCGTAGGCGACGATCTGGTCTGAGGAGCCGTCCCCATCTGCGATCGTTACGAGGATTCCATCGACGACTATCGGTTCGCTATTCCTTGTAAGGTCGACATCGGCCTCCCAGAGCACGTCCCCCTCCTCTGTATCGAACTGGGTCGGTACGACCCGATCCGTCGCCGACGCGTTACCGATGTCGGCCGCCGCGAGGCCAGAAAACCCGCCGACGAGCAGGAGAAGAGCCACGCCGATGAGCGCGACACGGATCGCTGAGCCGCCCCATCGCAATCGCCCTCGCTTGCGACGCCCTTCGCTGTCCCGCATCGCGCCCTCACGCACCGCCCTGCCTTCGTCCGCCCTGCCCTGCCCGACTCCAGTAGTTGAATATCCGTCTCTCATATTGGGTTCTCCACGCACGACCCGCGCCGTCAACGGCAAAGAGCCGCTCCGGTGGTCACCGCCGCATGGCGGCGGGACCGACACCCCGTTTGGCAACCGACGACGTCGGTGCCCGAACGGATCTGCCCGTCGGATTGTCCCGATCGGTCCCCCCGGATCGATCGATCCGATCGGTGACGACCGCGGATTCGTTCGCCGAGAGCCTCACGACGCTGGAGANGGCACGATCGTTCCCGTGCAAGAGGCCGCCGTTCGCCCCGTCCCGGTCGTGGCTGGTCTCGGTTGTTGATATCTCCNAAGGAAAGGTAATAACGGCTCGCGAACCTCGAACTCACCTACCNACTTACTTTGAAGTAACCGCACGGCTGGCCACGCTGATCGACGNGTAGGCTATCGATCCTCGTCCGGGGGCTCCGGCACGGTCGGCAGCGTGAACGCGACCGTCGTTCCCGACCCCGGCGTCGAGTCGATTGTCAACTCGCCCCCGTGCCGATCGACGATCCGTTCACAGATGGCAAGGCCCATTCCGGTCCCGACGGTGCGGTCGGCGTCTGCGCCCTGGGTAAATGGGTCGACGGCATACTGCAGCTCACCCGAATCGATCCCGACACCGTCGTCCTGTACGATGAGTCGCCACATCGACCCCTCCCGCGTCGCCGTAAGCGTGATCGTTGGGGCGGGACCGGCGTGCTCTAAGGCGTTCGCCATCAGGTTCTGGAGGAGCCGTCGAAGCAGGTGCTCGACGCCGTGGACCGTTGGGAGGCTCTCGACGGTCACGGTCGCTTCGCGCTCGCCGATCCGATAGCGTAGCGCGTCGATCACCTCCCCGGCGAGACGGCCGCAATCGACGGCCTCCATCGGCTCCTCGTCGATCCCGATCCGTGAATATGCCAAGAGGTCGGTCACCATCTCGTGGCCTCGTTGGCTGTTCGCCTGCGCGATCGAAAGGAACAGCTCCGCCTCCTCACCGATGTCGTCGCCGAGCTCCCGTTCGAGGGATTCGAGGTACCGATCGGTCGTTCGAAGTGGTGCCCGCAGGTCGTGTGAGATCACGCCGGTGAACGCTTTCAAATCCTGCTCGCGGCGTTTCTGTACGGTCACATCGCGGAGTACGATTACCCGGCCCAGCCGTCTCCCCCGACGCCGAAGCGGCCGTGATCTGACCTCGAGAAACTCGGCATTCCCTTCGGCGGGAAGTTCGATCGTCTTTCGGGTGGTCTCTTCGACCTCTACGCCAACCATTCGCTCGTCCGTCGGGTCGTCGGTGTCCGGGGCGTTCGCGACCTCATTCCCTCCGTTCGGCACCGTCGCCTCACCGATCGCCGTCGCCAACGGTCCTCGCTCAAGCTGGCTCCCGACAGCCGGCGCGCTGTCACCGAGGAGCGAGGACACCGCCGCGTTGGCGTGGACGACACGGCCGTCCGCATCGATCACGAGGATACCGTCGGGCGTGTCCTCGATGACGGTTCGATAGGCTATCGGACGCAGATCGAGGACGCGGTAGCGGACGGTCGCCACGCCGAGCGCGAGCGAGGAGACGACCGTCGAGACGGGCACGAAGTTCACGGCGTCGGTCGTGAACGGGGGGACCTCCGCGGAGGTGAGCGCGCTCGTGGCGATCGGCGTCACGATCGCCACGCCGAGGAGGGCGGTCTGTGGGAGATATCGCCGTCCCCGTCCGACACCCTCGATCGCAACGAGCGTGAGCGTCACGAGCGCGATCAGCGCGGCGTAGGTGAAACTCAGCGCGACGTGTGCCGGTCCGGTCGTCGTCCGCAACACGACCAGTCCGTCCACGTCGACGACGTGGGTCCCGGCGATGACGACCCCGGAGGGGTTCCAAAAGAGCAGCACCCAGAAGGTGACTGGGACGACGAAGAGCGCCGCGACGACGCGCGGACGGACCCACCGCGTTCGCCCGGTGTATGCGAGCACGAACAGCAACAACAGCGGGCCGACGGATGAGCTTCCGAAATACAGGAGCCGATACGCGTGGAACTGGACGGCGAGGTCGGCACTGAGCAACTTCAGCGCCGAGAACCCGGTCCAGACCGCGATGGCGACGTTCATCGCCGCGAACGCGAGCAGGAGTGACTCGTCATCCGACGTGACGGATCGGTGGTCGGCCTCGCGTCGATAGCGCAGAGCGTAGATCGCGAGCGCGAGCGAGATGGCGGTCGCAAGCAGGATCGGGTACGCGTAGATCGTGTGTTGCCAGGTCAACATCGGCGCCATCGTCGTCCCCCTATCCGCCGGTCCGGTGCCCCGTTCGTGATGGAACCCGTGCCAGCGTGACCGTTATCCGTGGACCATCGTCCACCCGTTCGACGTGGACCTCCCCGCCGAACGACTCGAACAGCGTCGTGGCGAGATACGAGCCGACCCGCATCGCCGTCCCGGGGCGCTCGCGATCCGTCGAACGTTCGCCGCTCCCGGTTCCTCCGTCGATCCCCGACCCGGCGGAACGGGCGTGGCGGGCGTCGATACCGCCGTCGACGTCCCCGGAAAACGTCACCGAGACGTGTCTCTCCGTCGACTCGACGGTCGCCGTGACGTGCGGTTCGGGACGGTCAACGCGATCGACGGCGTCCGAGAGCAGATGGATGAACGCCGATTCCAACATTGGGGATGCCTGTACCGTGATCGGATCGATCGCCGCGGCGCCATCCGGCTCGATCGAGACGGTCGCCGCCGTCTCCGCCTGAACGCGGACTGCCGCCGTCTCAAGCGCCGCGTGAAGGTCGCGTCCCGAACGCCCCATCTCGTCGGTGGAGATGACGTCTATCACGTCCGCAGCCGTGTCCGTCAGGTCGGTTGCGTGCTCCGCCGCTTCCAGCAGGGATTCTACCGCATCCACCTCCGTCGGCGGAACGGCTTCGCGAAGGCCGTCACCGAGCCCGATGACGACACTTAAATCGTTCCGGATGTCCCGCCTCACGATCCGGTGGAGCACGTCCAGCCGGTGGTTCCGGTCGGCCAGTTCGCGGCGGGTCCGACTCCGCTCCATCGCATACCGGAGCGCGCGCAACACCCCCTCCCCGGTAATGTCGTCCTTGTTGAGGTAGTCCTGTGCCCCGCAGCGGATCGCCTCTATTCCAACGGTCGGCTCGTCCCGTCCGGTGAGGACGACGACCGGAACGGTTGGCGCGCTCTCCACCATGCGTTCGACGGTGGTAAGACCACGGCTGTCGGACAACATGAGATCGAGTAAGACCGCATCCGGTGGCCGTTCGGACCGCACCCGATCGAGGGCGTCGGCGAGCCGGTCGACGTGGTCGATGTTCGTCACCTCGATCATCGGTGTCCCGCCGTCGGTCCGTCGCATCGACTGTCGCTCGTGGACGAGCCGTTCGACGAAGCGTGCATCGTCGTGATCGTCCTCCACCAACAGCAGATCAACGCCGTTCACGTCGTCGCCGGCAGCGTCCCGCCCGACAGTATCGGCACCCTCGTCGTTTCCGTCGCCATCGGTCATTGCCGCCCTCGAAGGGGCGCTGTTCGCCTCCGGCCGTCGGTCGATACGGCCGGCGGTTGCGGACGCCCCGGTGGTGGCCCATCCGCGTGACCCTCGTTCGACGCCTGTTCTCCCCCCGTTGAACGGTCGCCTCCCGACGGGTGCACGTCCGTCGGCTGCCCGGTGTAACACGATGACATGTGAGCGGTTCTCACTCGTGGTGATGTGGGCTCAAGAGTTATATCTTCGTCCTACGGATGAGGAATATGTCACGCGACGGGGCGGATGTTCCTCCGGACCGGCAGCCGGCGCTGCAAGCGCTCTCGTTGCTCTCGGGCAAGTGGCACCCGACCGTCCTCATCGTGGTCGCCCGTACGGGTCCGATCGGGTTCAACGAGCTCCTCTCGCGGGTTCCGGACGTCTCCGGGAAGGTCCTCTCCGAGACGCTCGATGCGCTCGGCGATGCCGGGTTGATCCGTCGTCAGGTCGTGAGCGAATCCCCCCTCCGTGTCGAGTATGCAGCGACGGAGGCCGGCCGCGACATGGACGCCGTCTTCGATGCGCTCGCCGACTGGGGTCGCCAACACCTCGAAACGGCCGTCCCGACCGTGTTGCTCGCGGACGGCGACCGTCGAATCACCGAGATGTACGCCGGCTGGATCCGCGACCGGTACACCGTGGTCCGCGTTCATACGACCAACGAACTCGCGGATCAACTCCGAACGGATCCGGACGTCGTCGTGCTCGATGAGGGGCTTCCCGGCGGGGACTTACACTCGCTTCACCGCACCGTCGGGTCGGCCCCCCGAACGATCACGCTCATCGGGGACCGACCGACCGTCGACCTCCTCGATGCCGGCGGCGACGACGTGCTTCGCAAGCCCGTCGTCCGGTCGACCCTGCTTGAGACGATCGAGGCCCAACTCGAACGGCAGGGCGAGTCACCGGTGCGTCGGGAGCGGGCCGCGATGGAAGCCCGACTCGCGCTCTTGGAGTCGATTCATCCGACCGGTCGACTGGAGGCGTCCGAGGTCTACCTCGACGCCCGTGAGCGCGTGGCCGAACTCGACTCGTTGCTCGCGGACGACTGATCCGCACCCATGCCACACGATCGTATTCACGCGCGACGTCCGAGCCATCACGTCGACCGCTGGTCTCCGGGCCGGATCGAATCCATCGACGAACGGGACGGCCACTGCGTCGTGACCGTGTCCACGCCGGACGACGATCGGGTCGAACTCGTCGTCACGTTCGCCGTCCGTGACCTCTTTTTAGGTCGACTCGACCTCGACGGGGCGTCGCCGATCGGCGAGCGGGTCTGGTATCGGCAACACGGCGGGCGGCCCTGAGTCCCCATATTCACAGCCTGCGCCGGACCCTCACCGTCGGTCATCGGTCGGGGTGCCCCCGACGAACAAATAAAATGGGTCCCCACGGTCCGGCCGTTCCGTGACCCGTTCGAGGACGCCCATTCCTCCGGCTTTGATGTACGATTCGACGAGCCCCGCACGCCCGTCCATCGACGCCTCGCGCCACGCCCGGACCGCCTTCGTCGGGAACATTCGATTCGTGAAACTCACCATGACGACGCCATCGTCGGTTCGAACCCGGTCGAACTCCGCGAACACTGCCGCAGGATACTGGAGATACTGCACCGACAACGCACAACAGATCACCTCGAAGGTGTCGTCCGCGAGCGGGAGCGTCTGCTCGCGGTTGAGGTCCTGTATGAACCAGTCGTCGTATCGGTCGTTCGTGCGCAACTCGGCCGGGTTGAGCCCGTGACCGACCACGTGACCGAGTTTGACCGCCGGGAAGTGCGACACCCAACTCCCCATCGCGTCGAGGACCCGATCACCGGGTTCGAACCGTTCCCGATACGCCTCGGTCAACCGGCCGAGAAAGCCCTCGTCGGCATGGGTGACGTACCGGGGAGTGTGGTAGAAGTACCGATCGTCGGTCTCATCGACCTTCCGGCGTTCGGCATCCGAAAGGAGCGTCATATCCCGTTCAGGTGGCCGATACACATCAAGTATCGGGCGTTCTCTCGGACCACATTGCGGCCGGGGCCATGGGTCATCCATCCCTTCCTGCTCATACTTCACCCTAATCGCCATCGCTCGCTCGCGCGCACGCGCGCGAGGGATTCATCCGTCTCCAGCCCGTACCATGGATATGGACCCCAGCAGCGGGATCGGGAGCGACGAAGCGGTGCCCGACTACGAGCGCGTGGACGTGTCGGTGCTCATCATCGGCGCCGGAGCGGCCGGAGCCAGAGCGGCGATCGAACTCGTTGACCGGGGCGTCGATGACGTCCTCGTCCTCGGAAAGCGTGGCCACGGCGACGCGCACACGACGTGGGCCAGAGGGGGAATAAACGGCGCGCTCGGTACGCACGACCCCGAAGACGACTGGGCGATCCACGCCGCGGACACGCTCAAGGAGGGGCACTTCATCAACGACCCCATGCAGGTGGAGACGGTCACGAAGGGCATGCCGGATCGCCTCCGGGAGTTGGACGAGTGGGGCATGGCGTTCTCCCGGACCGATGACGGCGAGATCGATCAGCGATACTTCGGCGCCCAGTCGTTCCGCCGAACCGCCTTTGCTGGCGACCACACCGGTGAGTCGCTGCTCGATACCCTCGTCGAGCAGGCACAGGACCGCGAGGTACCGTACCGCGAGAACGTGATGATCACGAAACTGCTCTCGGACGGTGACCGCGTGTACGGCGCGGCCGGCTTCGACATGGACTCCGGCGAGTTCGTCCTTTTTAACGCCGGCAACGTCGTCCTCGCGGCGGGCGGCTACGCAGCGGTCTACAACCGGCACACGTCCCGTGACGATGAGAACAACGGGGACGGACCGGCGCTAGCGTACGACGCCGGGGCGACGCTCATGGACATGGAGTTCGTGCAGTTCCATCCAACGGGGATGGCGGTCGACGAGGACGACCCCGATTGGTCGCCCTGGAGCGGGCGGCTCGTGACCGAAGCTGTCCGTGGGGAGGGTGGTCGCCTGTACAACGCCGACGGCGAGCGGTTCATGGAACGGTACTCGCCCGACCAGATGGAACTCGACGCACGCGACGTCGTCGCCCGCGCCATCGCCGCGGAGATCGCGGCGGGCCGCGGGACCGAACACGGCGGCGTCTACCTCGACATCTCCCATCGCAACGAAGCGTTTATCAAGGAACGACTGCCCCGGATGTACGAGCGGTTCGCCGACCTCGGGGTAAACATGGCCGAGGAGCCGGTCGAGGTCGCCCCGACCGCCCACTACGGGATGGGTGGCGTCCGCGTCGACGCCTACGGCGAGACGGACGTCGACGGGCTCTTCGCCATCGGGGAGACGATGGCCGGCGTCCACGGTGCAAATCGACTCGGCGGCAACTCCCTCGCGGAAACGGTCGTCTACGGCGTCATCGCCGGCGAGCGGATCGCCGACCGCATCGACGGACCGGGGACGATCCCCGACGCGATCTTGGGGTCGGTCTTCGAACCGCACCTCACGGACCTCGCTGCGGTCGCCGACCAGGGGGGCACCCACGAGGTCGAGACGCTCCTGGCCGAACTGCGCGACCTCATGTGGACGCACGCCGGCATACTCAGGGACGACTCCTCCCTGCGTGAGGGGCTCGACCGCCTCGCTGACCTCCGCGAGCGGGCGGCGGACGTCCGGGTCGGCTCCCGGACCGGCCGCTCCTTCGAGTTCGCCGTCGACCTCGGGTTCAGCCTCGTCGTGGCGGAAGCGATCCTTCGGGGCGCGATCGAGCGAACGGAATCCAGAGGGGCACACTACCGTACGGACTACCCGGAAACGGACGACGACTGGTGTCGAAACGTCGCCTTTGCGCCGGCGGATCTCGGCGGCATGAAGCCGCACACGGTCCCCGTGGCGGACCCGAGCGCGGCGGTGCAGTCCGCGCTCGATGCGGGCTACGAGTTGGACTACCACCAGCTCGAATAACGCGCGGTCCCGTGCGGACAGGCCCCCGCACAGCACGTCAACACGCCGCATTCGCTATCTCCATCCTTTTGACCGCCCACCCCGAATCGTGGGTCGATGACACGCTCACCCGAGGGGATCGACCTCGAGTTCGTCGAACTCGGCCGCACCGGCATCCGTACGAGTGAACTCCAGTTCGGAACGTGGCGATTCGGCCGAACGACGGAGGAGGGACACACGGAGATCGACGAAACGCGGGCCCACGAGCTCCTCGACGCCTACGAGGCGGCAGGCGGTCGGTACATCGACACCGCCGACGTCTACGGCGGCGGCGCGAGCGAGGAGTGGATCGGCGACTGGCTCGAAGGGCGCGACCGCGAGCGCTACACGGTCGCCTCGAAGATCTACTGGCAGATCCGCGAGGGCGACCCGAACAGCGTCGGGACGAACCGCAAGAACATTCGCCACCGCGTCGACGCGCTGCTCGACCGGCTCGGAACGGACTACGTTGACGTGCTCTACATCCACCGGTGGGACGACGAGACGCCCGCCCGCGAGCTGATGAAGACGCTGAACGGGCTCGTCGAGTCCGGAAAGGTTCACTATCTCGGTGCCTCGACGATGCGGCCGAACGCATGGAAGGTCGCGCGCGCGAACGCCATCGCTCGCGCCGAGGGGTGGGAGCCGTTCACCGTCCTCCAGCCGCGTTACAACCTCGTCGACCGCGAGATCGAGGGCGACTATCTGGAGTTCGCCCGGCAACGTGACCTCGCGCTCTGCCCGTGGAGCCCGCTCGGACAGGGCTTTCTCACCGGGAAGTACGATCGCGACGAGGACCTTCCGGAGGACTCCCGGGTCGCGGAGTCGAGCCGGTTTCGTGACTCCTATCTCACCGCCGAGAACTTCGACCTCCACGACGTGCTCGACGAGGTCGCCGACGAGGTGGACGCCTCGCCCGCCCAGGTCGCACTCGCGTGGCTCTCACACCGCGAGGGCGTCACCGCGCCGATCATCGGTGCGCGAACGGTCGACCAGCTGACGGAGAACCTCGCGGCGGCGACGATCGACCTCTCCAGCGACCAAGTCGACCGGCTGACGGCGGCGAAAGCCGGCCCCTACGACGGGCTCTAACGGCCCGTTTATCCCTCCAAGCGGTGACGAGGGCGGATCCGTGGTCACGAGGGCGGGTCCGTGGAACAGACCATCGACGAACGACGCTACTGAATTATATTCTATCGGAAATCTACTCTACAACATTATATTCACAGAAACGAGACTCAGGCTCAGAAAGTGGGAGAAGATCGCATCTTTCGTGTACTTACACCAACATTCATAGTTCTGGATCCTGATGGCCGTTATATGGCCAGCCAACAACACGACCGGACCGAGATCGAACGGCTCGACCGCGAGTACACCCTCGGGACGTGGACTCGACAGGCGGATTTCGACCCGACACAGATCGTCGATACCGAGGGACCACGGCTCATCACGGCCGATGGCGACTCGATCCTCGATTTCAGCAGCCAGTACGTCTGTACGAGCCTCGGCTATGACGCCGAGCGGGTCGCGGACGCGGTCGCAGAGCAGATCCGCACGGTGCCGTACGTCCATCCCGGGTGGTCGACGGAGCCACGGGCACGGCTCTCGGAGAAACTCGCGGAGATCACCCCCGGCTCGTTGACAAAGACCTTCTACTCGACGAGCGGGACCGAGGCCAACGAGGTGGCGTTTAAGATCGCTCGATCGTACACGGGCAAACACAAGATCCTCTCGCGCTACCGCTCGTATCACGGCGCGACCGCCGCCTCGCTGTCGGCCTCCGGCGACCCCCGCCGGGTCGCACAGGGGCCTGAGATCCAACCGGAAGTGCCTGGCATGGTGAAGGGGCCGGACCCATACGCGTACGGATCGAGCCTCGATCCCGAACAGAGCCTCGAATATATCGACGAGATGCTGGCGCTTGAGGGAGGAACCGTCGCGGCCGTCCTCGTCGAGCCCCTCGTCGGCTCGAACGGCGTGTTGACCCCGCCGGACGACTACCTGCCGCGGTTAAAAGAGATCGCCCACGACCACGGCGCGCTGCTTATCTGTGACGAGGTGATGACCGGCTTCGGCCGGACCGGCGAGTGGTTCGCCTCCACATTGTATGAGACCGAACCCGACATCATCACGATGGCGAAGGGGCTCACCGGCTCCTATCAGCCGCTCGCGGCGACGACGGTCACGGCGGAGATCGCCGAGCACTTCGAGGAGAACCTGCTCAACCAGGGTCACACCTTCTCGGGACATCCCACCGCCTGTGCGGCCGGGTTGGCGGCCATCGAGACCTACGAGGAGGACGGCCTGCTCGACCGCGCGACGGAGATGGGCGCATACCTTCGCGAGGAGCTTGACGCGCTCGCCGAGCGACATCCGAGCGTCGGGGAACGCCGCGGGATCGGGCTCCATCAGGGGATCGAGTTGACCCGCAGCGAGGAGAAGCGGGTCCCGTTCGAAAAGCGTGAGGACAAGGTCTCCCGCACGACGACCGTCCTCGATGAGGTGGGTGCCGCCGCGCTCGCGGAGGGCGTCTACTTCTACACGTCGGTCAACACGATCGTCGTGACGCCGCCGTTGACGATCGGCGAGGAGGAGGTCGACGAGGCGGTCGCCGCCCTCGACGTCGCCCTTGAGATCGCCGACGACGCCATGGACTGAAGCCCCCCTCCGGCTCCTCACTCGGAGAGGACGTTCTCGCGCATCTCTTCGGACATGTTGGCGAGGATCCGCCCGTCGGATTTGATCTCGTCCATGACGAACGTTGAGGAGGTCTCGTTTACCCCGTCTATCGCCACCAGCTCCGCGATGACCTCGTTGACCTGGTCGCGGTCCTGTGCCCGGAAGGTGACGATGAAGTCGACGTCGCCCATCGTGTAGTAGACGTCGTTGACGCCGGCGACGTTCGCGATCCGCTCGCCGGTGTCCGCGGCGTACCCGGACTCGTGTGTCACGGAGACCTCCGTGATCACGAGCATCTCCAGGCCGAATCGGTGTGGGTCGAGGTCGGCGGAGATGCCGGTTATCACCCCGTCGTCTTTGAGCTTGTTGAGCCGGTAGTGAACCGCCGACTTCGAGAGGCCGACCTCCTCGGAGAGGTCCGCTAAGTTGAGGTCGTGGTCCGATTCGAGGTGTTCAAGGATCTGTAAATCGACGTCGTCGAACTCCTTCTCGACAGCGCGCGTTCCCATCCCTTCGATGATCGCAGAGGTGATTTAAAATAGTTGTTGGGTGTGGGGAACGAGTTGAATCTATTTCAGCGCCCGCCGACCACTGCCCGATCGGTACTATTGTGAAATGTTCTGCTCACACCTAAAAAATAGAACGAAATCGTGCTTTCCTGCATCAGATAGGAGGAATTTCTACATCTGCGGATTAGATCGAACTGGTCCTAATATTTAATATCGGTTCTCGGCGATGTGGCGGTATGGATCTGTCGACTGTTGTTGATCGGCGATCGGTTTCAGGGCCGCCCGACGGTGGCCACGGCAACGGAGTCGAACGGACCGTGGTATGGTGTCGGAAGGAGCGGACGACATCGACCGACCGCCCGACGACGGAGGCCGCACGATCACGATGAACGGGCTTCCCGACGTCTACGGCGGCGAGGTGCTCCACGTCGAACTCGGGACGGGTGACGCCGATCGCGAGCCGATCGACCCGGAACACGCACGCCTGTTGCTCGGCGGGAACGGCTTCCTCGCCAAACAGGTGTACGACCACGTGCCGCCGACGAGCGGCCCGTTCGATCCGGAAAACGTCCTCGCGCTCTCGGTCGGCCCGATGAACGCCACCCCGTTTCAGAGCACGAGCCGCGGCGTGGTCGGCTTCATCAGCCCGATGACGAACGGCTTCTTCGACAGCACCTTCGGCGGCACGTTCCCACGGGCCCAGAAGACGACCGGCTTCGAGACGGTCGTGCTCCACGGTGCCGCCGAGGAACTCTCCTACGTCCTCATCGACGAGTCCGGTGCGTCCGTCGTTCCGGCCCCCGACCTCGCCGGCATGGAGACCTACCGAACCTGTGAGGCGATCCGCGAACGGGAGGAGGACGGCGACGACGTCCACGTCCTCGCGGCGGGTCCCGCGGGCGAGAACCTCGTTCGATACGCGTGTCTCGTTCATAAGGGCCGGGACCGTGAGGGGGTCGCCGGCCGCGGCGGTGCCGGTGCCGTCCTCGGCTCGAAGGGGATCAAAGCGATCGCGATCCGCGAGGGTTCCTTCGAACCACGACTCGCCGACGAGGACGCCCTCCGTGAGCTCGCGGCGAGCCGAATGGGGCTGCTTTTGGCGGAGACGGAGATGCTTCAGGAGTACGGGACGAGCGGCCTCGTGAACCCGATAAACGAGATGGGGAAACTCGGGCGACGGAACAACCAAACCGAGCAGGTCTCGCTTGAGACCGCCGACCGCATAAGCGGCGAGACGCTCCGCGAGGAGTACGTCACCGAGCACACGACCTGTGCGAACTGCGCGGTCCGCTGTGGCAAACACGTCACCGTGGAGTCCGAGGGACTCACCGACGCGAAGATCCCGGAGTTCGAGAGCCTCTTCGGGACCGCGACCATGCAGGACGTCTTCGAGCCCGAACAGGTGATGGCCGTCAACGACCGCTGTGACCGCCTCGGCATGGACAGCATCAGTTGGGGGGTCACCGTCGCCTTCGCGCGTGAGTGTGCCGAATCCGGCGTGCTCGACACGACGGAGTTGCGGGATGTCGACGCCGATCGTCTCCGGTTCGGCGACGCCGACGGGTTGGTCGCACTCGCGGACGACACGGCCGCACGGGAGGGGGTTGGCGATCGGCTCGCGGAGGGTTCGTTCCGACTGGCCGCGGCCCTCGGCGACGAGGCCGAGGGATTCCTTCACGGCTCGAAGGGCCTGGAGTTTGCCGCCCACTCCCCGCGCGGGCTCAAGGGGATGAGCATCGGCTACGCCACCGCGACCCGCGGTGGGTCACACCACGACACCCGTCCGACCCTCCAGTACGACGGCGAACACACCGAGACGACGGACGGGACGGCCGAGTTCGCCGCCCGCTCACAACACTTCACCGCCCTCGGCGACTCGCTCACGCAGTGTCGGTTCGTGAGCGAGGGCGGCTGGGGCAAACGGGTGAACGAGCGCTATCGCGACGCCATCGTCGCCGCGACCGGCTGGGAGTTGACGCGCGAGGACGTCGAACGGATCGGCGAACGGATCTACAACCTGGAACGGCTCATAAACGTCGAGCGCGGCATCGCCTCCCGCGAGGCCGACACGCTCCCCCATCGCGTCACCCACGAACCGATCCCCGAGGGGCCCGCCGCGGGAATGTACTGCCCACCCGAGGAGCTCGACCGGATGCTCACCGAGTACTACGCGTTCCGCGGCTGGGATGACGACGGGGTTCCGACCGACGAAACCCTTGAGGCCCTCCGTATTCCGGACTGTGTCGCCGACTGACGCGCGCCAACTGACGGACGCTGACGGCCTTTTTAAACCGATTACTCCCCTTCGACGCCCGCGGCGCACTCGCGGATCAGCCCGTCGACGTTCTCCGGGAGGGTCGGATGATACGCTCGATCCGGCATCTCGCGAACGTCGAGGCCCATCTCGACGGCGATCTGGAACGTCTTCGCCATCGTGTCCGCGTGATAGTGTAGGCCCTGCCAGCCGAGGACCGTGCCGTCCTCGGCGTCGACGACGAGGCGGCCGAGCCCGTGCGGGACGTTCTTCGATTTAAATACCCCGTCGGAGTCGGCCGTTCGCGTCGCGACGACGGTCGCGTGGCCCGCCTCCGTCGCCGACCGCGCCGTGTGGCCGACCCGCGCGAACGGATAGACGCCCGCCCCGGAGAAGACGACGTGGTGGTGGACGTTCGTGTACGGCTTCGCCGCGCGGCCGTCGATGTCTCGAAGGATGTTTTCTGCCGCCTGAAAGCCCTGTTCCTTGGCGACGTGGAGGATCGGCTCCCGTGCGTTGACGTCGCCGACGACGAACGTCCGGTCGTCGTTCGGCGGGCGCATCGTCGCGTCGATCCAGCCCGGCTCGGGCGCGAGGGCGGTGTTGTCCAGCCCGAGGTACTCCAGGTTTGGCTTCCGGCCCGTGAACTGAAAGACCGCCTCCGCGTCGACGTGGGTGCCGTCGTCGAGGTGCAGCCGAACCCCGCTTTCGGTCCGCTCCAGCGACTCCTCGTAGACCTCGGTACGGATCTCGATGTCGAACTCCTCGCGGTAGATGGCGAGCAACTCGTCGCCGAAGGCGGGCTCCGCCTCGTCGAGCGGCCGCTCGTCGTGTTCGATCACGGTGAGGTCGACGCCGGCCTCCGCGAGGTACGGGGCCATCTCCATGCCGACGTAGCCGAACCCCATCACGACGCCCGTCTCGGGGAACTCGGTCGCGTGTAGCGTGTCCTCGCTTTTATATATCCGATCGCTCACCGCGTCGTAGCCCGGTAGGTCCGGGTCGTTCGGGACCGAGCCGGTCGCGATCACGACGTAGTCGGCCTCGACGACGGTCCCGTCTCCGTCACCGCCGGTTTCGCCCCCACCGCCTCCACCGTCTCCGCCGATCTCGACGACATGATCGTCGAGGAAGCGCGCCGGCGCGTGGTGAAACTCGATCCCGTCGCGCTCGGCGAGTTCCTCGATCCCGGCTCGGCGGTGGCCGGCCCAGCCGCGGGTTCGGTCGTTCTTCTCGGCGACGATCCGTTCGAGGTCGAGCTCTGGGGGCTCGCCGGTCAACCGGCCGTCATCGCGGGCTTCGAACCGATGGGCGGCCGCCGAAAGCAGCTCCTTCGATGGCATACAGCCCTCAAGGATACAGAGCCCGCCGCCGGGGTCCCCGTTATCGACGAGGGTGAGTCGGTCGATGGCGTCCCCGACGTGCGGGGCGAGGTCCCCGGCGACGGCGGCACCGGCGCTGCCGTAGGCTCCGATAACGACGATATGCATAGTTGATCCCCAGCCCGCCGGCTACTAAGGGTTGCTTACGGCGGCAGAGGTGGGCAGTCGGTTATATACCCTGCCGCTAAACCTCGACGCTCACCGGTCGATCCCGCCGCCGGGGCTCACCGGTCGATCCCGCCGGCACCGTCCACGACCGCCTCGACCTCCTCGGGCGTGACGACCGCGAGGTCGCCCCCGATGGTCCGTTTCAACGCGGCCGTCGCCGCGGCCCACTCCAGCGCGTCGGCGACGCCGCCGCCCCGAAGCCGGTTCGCGAGGAATCCTGCGACGAAGGCGTCCCCCGTGCCGATCGCATCGAACGTCTCCGCCTCGAAGACCTTCTGTTGGTGGACCTCGCCGTCCCGAAGCGCGATGGCACCCTCGGTTCCCCGCGTCACGACGACCGTCTCGAAGTCGAACTCGGCGGCGAGCCCGTGGGCGACCTCGATCGCCTCGCCGTCCCGCCCGAGCACCGAGCGCGCGTCACGGTAGGGCGCAAAGAGCAGGTCGATCTCGGCGAACAGCTCCTCATACGCTTTGCGGGCGTCCTCGGGGCTCCAGAGTTTCGCGCGGTAGTTGAGATCGAACGAGCGTGTCACGCCCGCCTCGCCCGCCGCGCGCAACAGCGTCCGCGTCGTCTCCGCGGCCGCCTCCGAGAGCGCGGGGGTGATCCCCGTCGTGTGGAACCGTTCGGCCGACTCGAAGACGTCGGTCGGGAGCTCCTCGGGCGTCACCGTCGTGATCGCGGCGTCCGCGCGGTCGTAGATCACGGACGTCCCTCGCGGGTCGCCGCCGGTTTCGAGGTAGTAGGTCCCGAGGCGGGTCGTTTCGGGATCCGCCCACGAGACGCCCGTCTGCACGCCGTGGCTCCGGAGTTCCGAGACGATCCGCCGCCCGAGCGGGGAGTCCGGGAGCTTCGAGACCCACGCCGCCTCGACGCCGAGCCGAGCCGCGCCGACGGCGACGTTGCTCTCGGCACCCCCGGCGCGCGCTTCCAGCTCGCGGGCCGTCTCCAGCCGTTCGCCGTGTGCGGGCGAGAGCCGCAGCATGGTCTCGCCGAACGTGACGAGCTCCGTCATGCCGACCAGCTCCCTGTCACCGGTTCCCCGAACGTCGTCGATTCGGATCGCATACGCGCATCTCCACGGGGGGAGACAAAAGTGGCGGCGATCGGGGGCCCGTTTTTCGTCCGTTTTATCCTAGGAACCGGCTCACTCGGCCCGCCGGCCGGCGTGTCCGGGGTAGTCCCGCTCGAAGCGGTCGCCGATCTCGTCGTGGTCGATACGGATCACGACCGGCCGCCCATGTGGACACGCGAACGGGTTCTCACAGGCGTCGAGCCGGTCGAGCAGGTCGACGACGCTCCCCTCCGACAGCGACGTGTTCCCCGTGACCGAGGGATAGCACGCGAGGTCGGCGAGCAGTTCGTCGACGGCGTCGCGAACCGGCTCGTCGCCGTCGGCGGCGTCCCCGACGAACGCCGAGAGCACGTCCCGAAGCAGCCCCGGATCCAGCGCCGCGTCGAAGACGGCCGGGACGGCCTCGACGCGAACCGTTCGCTCGCCCTCACGGCTCGCCCGGAAGCCGACCGATTCGAGTTCGCCCGCGAGGTCCGCAAAGAGCGCGGCCTCCCGCGCGGTCAACTCGACGGTCACGGGCGCGGCGAGCGCCTGTGCGTCGACGCCGTCCGCGAACGTCGCCCGCAGCCGTTCGTAGTTCACCCGCTCGTCGGCGGCGTGCTGGTCGATCAACACCAGCCCGTCGGGCGCCTCGGCGACGACGTAGGTGTCGTGGAGCTGTCCGAGCACCCGAAGCGGCGGCAACGAATCGTAGGTTCGCTCATCGCGTGTCTCGCCGCCCCCGAGGGTCCGTTGGCTCGTCGCTATCGGCGTCCCGCGGGTCCCCTCGCTCTTGGGCGTCCCCTCGTGGGATTCGGGCTCGGACGCGACCTCCGAGGGCAGCCGACGTCCGTCCTCCTCCGGCTCCCCGCTCGCCTCCTCCTCGTCGGACCCCTCCCTGGCGTCTTCCTGCCACGTCCGCGGCGAGGGGCGCTCGGGTCCCGTCCGGGAGGCGGCGTGTTCCGGCGTTCCGGCGGGGCCCTCGGGCTCACCCGTCGGCGAGGTGGCCTCGCTTTCAGGGTCCGTCTCATTGACGTCCGGTGCCCCGGCGACGTCGGTCGTTCCGCCGCGGGCGCTCCCGCCGCCGAGGTCATCGACCGCCCACGCGTCCGCGTCGTCCGGGGATAGCTCCCGGGCCGCGATCGAGTCGGCATCGTCGCCCTCGACCCCTTCCGTAACGTCATCGCTCTCGAAGGTGTCGTCCTCGCCACCCTCCCCGGCGATCCGTTCGGCTCCGGCGTCCTCCTCCCCGGCGTCCCCCTTCCCCGCCCCGCTCGCCCGCTCGTGCGGGGTTCCGGCGCCACCGAGCGTTCCGTCCGCCGGCGTCTCGGGCGTGATCGGGGTTTCCGCCGGCGCGGACCGGCCACGCGGTGCGGTCGACCGGATCAGGCCGTGGGAGATGAGCGCCTCGGCGGTCGCCGTCTCGACCGCGTGACGAACGGCGGGTTCGCGATCGAAACGGACCTCCAGCTTTCGCGGGTGGACGTTCACGTCGACGTCGCCGGGCGGGACCTCCACGAAGAGCACCGCGAATGGGTAGCGGTCGGGCGCGATCTGCCCGCCGTAGGCCTCGATGACCGCCTCGCGGAGGGCGCTCGCGGTCACGTATCGGCCGTTGACGTAGGTCGCGAGGTAGTCGCGGCTCGCCCGCGTCGTCTCCGGATGTGAGACGAGCCCGGAGACGCGGATGACGGGTTCTCCACCGTCGTTCTCGTCGCCGTCGTCGCCGTCGCCGTCGTCGCCGTCGCCGTCGCCCTCGGCATCGGTCACCCCGGCCGTGCCCGGCGTCCATGACACCTCGCGCATCGACTCCGCGACCTCGCGTCCGTAGACGGCGAGCACCGCCGATCGGAGGTCGCCGTTGCCTTCCGTCGCGAACGTCTCGCGGCCGTCGTGTTCGAGCGAGACGGCGACGTCCGGGTTCGCGAGGGCGTATCCGGTCACCACCGTGTTCACGTGGTCGAACTCCGTCGCGACCCGCTTGAGGAACTTCCGGCGGGCGGGGGTATTATAAAACAGATCGCTCACCTCGACGGTCGTCCCCTGTGGTGTCCCCGCGGGCCGAACCTCCCCGACCGTGCCCCCCTCAACGGTGATCTCCGTGCCCGTTTCCGCGCCGATCGCCCGCGATCGGACCGTCATCCGGGAGACGCCGCCGATGGTGTAGAGCGCCTCGCCGCGGAAGCCGAGCGTCGAGACCCCGTGATCGAGGTCCTCGATCGTCCCGATCTTCGAGGTGGCGTGTTCGGCGACGGCCGCCTCCAACTGATCGGCGGGGATCCCAGCGCCGTCGTCGCGGACGCGGATCCCCTCGGTGCCGCCGGCTTCGACCGCGACGGCGACGCGGCTCGCGTCCGCATCGAGGGCGTTCTCGACGAGTTCCTTCACCACGCTCGCGGGCCGCTCGACGACCTCTCCGGCGGCGATCCGCTGTATCGTTCGCTCGTCCAACCGTTCGATCTCGGGCGGCTCCATTCGATCGACTCCTCGGCGAGCGCGTACTTGAACCCGTTGTCGACTCCGCACGAACCGTCCGTGACCTACTGTTTTGCGGCACGAACCGTCCGTANCCCGCCGATCACGTCCTGCTTATCACGACCCGTCCGGCGTCCGCGGCAGGCGGATCGTCACCGTCGTTCCCTCCCCCCGTACGGAGTCGACCCCGATGGTTCCGTCGTGCTCCTCGATGATCTTCCGACAGAGCGCGAGGCCCATTCCGGTTCCCGACGCGGCCGCCGGGTCGCCCCGATAGAACAGCTCGAAGACGTACTCCAGCGCCGCGGGGTCGATCCCTGGCCCGTCGTCGCTCACGGTCACGACGTGGTCGGTCCCGTCGCGCTCGGCGGCGATCCGGACCGTCACGGCGGCCTCGCCGGCGTGCTCTATTGCGTTCGCGATCAGGTTCTGGAACGCCCGTTGGAGGAGGTGCTCGACGCCGTATACGGTGGGGAGATCCGAGACGACCACCGTCGCGTTCGCGTCCTCGACGGTGTATCGGAGGCTCTCTCGGGCGTCCTCCACGACGCGATCGAGCCGCACCGGTTCGAACGCCGTCCCGTCGCCCCCGACGTATGAATACTCGAGGAGGTCCGCGATCATCTCCTGCATCCGTGCGGCGTTGCCGCGGGCGACCTCGAGGAGCTCGGCCTGCTCTGTGGTGAGCGTTCCCTCGCTCTCGGCCGCCAGTCGTGTGAGGTAGCGCTCGGTGGTTCGGGCGGGGCCACGGAGGTCGTGTGAGACGGCTCCGGTGAACGCCGCCAGCTCGGCATTGGTTCGAGTGAGGTCCGCGAGCTGTGCATCGATCTCCGCCCTGAGGGCGTGGGTTTCGGTGATGTCACGGATCGTGACCGTCCGACCGATGTGGTCGCCACCGAGGTCGTACAGCGGGACGACCGTGTACGCCACCACGAACTCCTCGCCGTCCACGGTCCGAACCGTCTCCCCCTCGACGGCTCCGTCCTGCCTCTTACCGGCTCTCTCGTCTCGTCCACCATCGGCCGCTTGTGCTTGCTCTACGCCGGCCGTTTGGCCCCGGTCCGCGCCATCGGTTCCGCCGATCCCCCGATCGGGATCCTGCTCTGTCCCGTCGTGTGTCGCGTACGACGGAAACACGTCGGCCATCCGCCTCCCGATCGCCGGCGCGGGGGATTCGTCGTCGTCGAGTATTTCCCCGGCGGCCGGATTGTAGTCGACGATCCGCCCGTCCCTGTCGACCACGACGACGCCCTCGGTCAGCGTGTCGACGACGAACTCGCGGGCGACGGGCGCGAGGTCCAACAGTCGGTAGCGGTAGAGCGCGACCGCGAACAGGACGCCGGTGACGACGAAGCTGAACGCCGTCAGGTCGAGCCGCTGTGGGGCGTACACGCCCGCGTGAAACGAGACGTTCGTGACCATCGCGGCGAGCGCGCCGACCAGCAGCAGCCACACCTGTCTGCGGTACACCGACGGCACCCACGTGAGCAGCTGTGCGAAGAGGACGACGCCCGCCGCCATGAGGGCGTACCCGTAGGCCGCGTGCGCATAGAACGCCGGCCCGAACGTCTGATCGAGCAGCAACAACGGGGTCCCTGCGACCGCTTCGAGCCCCCGTGACTCCCGAATGAGGCCGTGGGCCGGGTTCGTCCAGACGAGCACGAGATAGATCGCCCCGGGGATCGACAACGCGCCGACGGTGTAGCGGGTGACGAACCGGTCGCGGCCGGTGTACTGCAGCGCGAAGGCGATCCACGCGACGGGAACCGCCGCGGCGGCGATATGGTTGACGTTCGCCCAGAGGATCGCCGTCGCCTCCGTCGTACTCGCGATCTGGAGGGCGTACGACACCGCCCACAGGATCATCCCACCGACGAGCGCGAGAAAGCCGTCGCTTCCGGTGACTTCGCGGTTGCGCCAACTGACGACGCCGACGACCGCCATCGCGCCCGCCGCGAGGAACAGGAGCGCGACGAAGACGCTGATCTGATATCCCCCCACTTCGACCGTCCCGGTCGCGAGGAGGTGGCTCCAGTCGGTCCCGCCGGTCACCTCGTGGACTGGGCCATTCCTCCGGCCGTGGTCGATCGGGTCGATACCACCGATACCGCGTTAAAGCTCTTAATTGTCTATCCTTTTCACCCCGATCAGCGCCGATCCCGGAGGTCGAACCCGTCGATGTCGGAGTCGCGGTCGGCTTCCTTCCCGTCGATGTCGGGGTCGTGGTCGGCTTCCTTCCCGTCGATGTCGGGGTTGCCCTCGGTGAGCCCCGACGCAAGCCCGGACCCGAGGTCGTAGGTGTCCCGGATCGTCCGTGCGAGCACGCCGTCCCGATCGAAGACGACGTGGACGAGGACGAAGGAATGGTCGGCGGGCCGTAACACGAACACCTCCCGGGGCTGGTCGTCCGCGAGCCGCTCGTTCACGCGGGCGACGAGCGGCTC